>Ga0209084_1000179_pt1 | contig 61084 bp, 62 predicted proteins | sample C_130820_MF_Meta_FD_187309 | JGI IMG/M metagenome (GOLD analysis project Ga0209084, IMG submission 187309) | Freshwater microbial communities from Lake Croche, Canada to study carbon cycling - C_130820_MF_MetaG (SPAdes) (version 2) | ecosystem: Environmental > Aquatic > Freshwater > Lake...
CAATCATTTATTTTTTAATGTCTTGTTTGAAAGAAGAAAGATAATCTTCCACTTTTTTTGAAATTCGCTTCTCCATTGTGTTTCGGTTCTTATTACTTATATATATCTTTTTCATTTTAGTTCATTTTATTCTTCATTGAAGGATTTTGGGATTTGGAATTTAGGGGTTTAAATGAACTAAAATATTAAAGTTTAAATAACTATACAACAATAATAGAATGACTAATTCCGTTATTCTATTTTCTAGTTTATTTGGGTCGGTTTATTTATTGTCTACTTCATTGAGATGTATAAATAAATTAATGTTAAAAAATGAAAGACCACCAACTGGATTAATTATAATAAATGGTTTGACATTTGTCGCGTCAGGTTACATATTTATAGGTGTATCATTATCAAATTTGTCACATTTGTCGTATATTAAATCCTAATTTTTATTATTTCGGTATAATATATCAATGAGTTTAACGAGGCGTTCATCTGGAAGTGTTCGTGGAAGTTTTTTCAATCAAACCCCAAGTAATAATGAACAAATAATAACTTCGCATAAAACAAGTCAAAGAACGTCAAGTAATAGAACAAGTAATGGTAGAACGACTAGTCAAAAAAAAAGGGATAGAATTAATAATGAAGAAAATGATATAGATATTCTTACTTTTACTCCCGAAAATGCGGATGAAATAAATGAACTTAAATCTCTTGTAAAAGCCGCAGATGAACTTAGACGAAATAATGCCATAATAAATGATGAAATTGTATTTGATAAGGCAAAAATGGAAAATGTTAAAAAACAAAAACAAAGTATAAAAGAACGCACTAAAGATTTATTACGCAAAGGTCAATTAGATGCCTTAATTAAAAATGCCGAGGAATTATATACGAAACAAAGTGCTGTGGTTGATAATATTAAACCGAGCTTTTTCAATAATAGTAAATTAAGAAAACAAGAAAAACTTAAGTATAGTTATGGTAATCAGTTGAATTACCTATATGATCAGCGTGATATAATAAATAAAAAATTGAATAATGAACAAACAGTTCCCGATGAATTACTTAAGGATATAGGATTATTAAATAAAAGGCTTAAGGTATTGAATGAAGATGAAACTAACCCAAAAAGTAAATATTATGATGACAAGTATTTCGCAAGAAAATATAGAAAATCAACAAGAAATCGGGGTGGTTCTCGTCGCACTAGACGAAAAAGATAGAATTTTATTCTTTTTAATAAAGTAACAATGGCAAATAATGTTCTTATTAATTTATCATTGACATTTTCTTGGATATTTATGTATATTTTTTATCTTATCGGACAATTAACAATACCTCTATTACCTATACACGCATTTTTCGCTTGTATAATATTATATGTAAATACATTACCTGATACTACAATACAAATATGGAAAAAGATAGATAATACAAATAATATGTAACGAATTATACACCTTTTTGTAATTGAGGAATCGTAAAATGAGAACGTGAGGCTGATAACCATTCGTGTAATGATTTTAATAAAGATTTACGAGCGAATGTTTCTGTAGTTAATTTTGATGGTATATTTGAAGTGTAGGCAATAACAAATGAATTATAACTTGAGAATACGTTTATGCTGTCGTAAATATATAATAAATTTCTAGGAAAATGTGGTTTTTTTGTATTTTTGTTTACAGCATTATGAAAAACATAAAGAAGGTCTATGGCTCTGTTCTTAGTAGAAAAAATATTCAGATTGATTTTATTAAAGAACATTTTAGCGTGAGTGCTACAATCGGGGCACGGTAACATTGAAGCTATCTGGACTATATAATTGAGAAGTTGTCTTCCAATAATAGGAAAGCTTTCTTCCTTTACAGAATGAACTAAAGAATGAAAAAATTTCCAAACACTTGGACCCCATTTTTTTGTCATTTTTTAATAATGTATAAAAACATTATAAAATAAAATAAATTGCTATAATTATGTATGTAGCAGAAAATAATATGGATTTTTATAAATTATTATCTGATAATGAAAAAGAGGATGAAAAAGAAGATGAAAAAGAAGATGAGTTGTGTATGATAACTAAGAATAAATTAACAGATACGCATATTGTATTAGATTGTAGTCATAAATTTAATTATTTACCACTTTTGAAAGATATGTATACAAGAATGTATTTATCGCATGAAGTGAAATGCTTGCGAGGATTTCCATTAAATGTAAATAAGATAGAGTGTCCTTATTGTCGTCGTATAAATAATCGTATTCTTCCCTTTTTAAAGGAAGAATATGATGTGAAAATATATGGATTAAATTCACTTGTAAAAGATGATGTAATACAAGAAATAAATATACCCTTTTATGATATTTATAAATGTTCCGTGGAACGTTGTCATAAATATTGTTATACTGGGTATTTGTTACCCTTTTGTATGTATCATTTATCTGATAAAAAACTAATTAAAAAATACAAAGTTGAAATTAAACAGCAATTTTTTTTAAAAAACAATATGCTTTGTAATGTAATATTAAAATCTGGTATTCGTAAAGGAGAAAAATGTAAACAACAATGTGAAATAGGTGGAATTTGTAAAAGGCATAAAGGAAATACTATAAATTCATAAATAAATTGCGAAATGGAAGATACATCGTCAACAACATTACCCGATTTAGTGAAAGAATGGGTTCATATGGATAATGAGATTTCTCAGCATCAAAAAAGAATTAGAGTATTGAATGGAGAAAAAAAAGAGTTGAGTAAGAAGTTATTAGATTGTATGAAACAATCACAAATAGAACAAATTAATTTGAATGGGGATGAGAGTATTTTATATAAAAAAAGTGTATCTAAAAAACCAGTAAATAAAAAATCATTGGATATATTACTTCAACAGTATTTACAAAATACGGATGTGGAAGTAAATGAATTATTAACTTTTATTTTTGATAATAGAGAGACTGTAGAAAAAGAGAGTATAGTAAAAAAGAAACAAAAATCAAATTAACTCATAATATCTTCTAAATTAATTTCTGTTCCATCTTCATTTGAAATGAAAGAGCATTTGAAAGTAGATGATGTAGAAGAAGAACACTTTGAGTTATCCGTAGAAACTTGCGATGTATTTAATAATGAAAAATTTGGATTTAGATTACATACAAACCAACTGGATGAAATTCCTATAATTCCATATACTATGTATATAATGAAATATCTTTGTAAATCATTCGGATATGTAACTGATATATAAGCTATATTAATGATAGCCGAAATGGTTGATAATATAACAGATATGAACCCAAATGACTTTGATGTTACCCCATTTGTATATATACTAGAAAACAGTATATATAAAAATGTATAACTTGTAAGTCCTGTATTATAATCGTCCATTTTAAAATTTGTCGACATGGTAAGTAATGAAATTGATAATAAAATCACGAGAGATGCTAAGAAAATGATACCAGCAATTGGTTGATATCCGACGCTCATCGCACCAACTGCTAATGCGAAACTTAAAAAAAATCCATTGTATTTACATAAGATATCAATAACTCCACGTGCCGTTGATAACGTTGTATTTGTTGAGATTATATTTGTGGTTGGTAATACTGGAGTTGCTATTAAATTTGCTGGTGGAATACTTTTTGTAGTCATTAATAATATAATTAGGTAAGTTAAAAAAAATAAATTAAAATATGTTAATATAACATATTTTAACTGGAAAATGATAAATTCAACTGTAATGGATAATGGATTTGTATTAAATGAGGTTGAAGGAAACAATGTTGTTAGTAATACAAATGAAGTGGTAAGTAAAACGATAATAAGTGGATTTGGAAATCGTCAAGAATTTTTAACTTTTTTAGCTGGAAATACTGGTATGATAGTAATAAAATTTGGTGCTACGTGGTGTAAGCCGTGTAAAACAATAAAACCAATAGTGGATTGCTTTTTTGCTAGTTCCCCACCCTTCGTGACTTGTGTTGATTTGGATATTGATGAAAATATGGATGTGTATAGTTTTTTAAAAAGTAGGAAGATGATATATGGTGTTCCAACTTTAATGTGTTACACGAGTGTTAATAAATCATACATTCCCGATTTCAGTGTATCAGGTGGATCACCAGAAGATTTGGATAAATTTTTCAAAGCTTGTGGTAAAGTGGCTTTAAAATATACCAATACGTTTCAGCATAAACAAAAAGAAAATTTTACTTTAGTATAATAAACTACTATATGGCCGATTTGGATATTGAAAATTATTCTTTTGAAGACCTTCTTAGATTATTTGAATTACGAGAAGATTTTAATGAATATGATTTGAAGAATGCTAAGAAAATAGTATTGAGATTACACCCTGATAAAAGTGGATTACCTAGTGAATATTTTTTATTTTATTCAAAAGCATATAAATTAATTTTTCATATATGGGAATTCAAGAATAAATCCGAAAACAAAGGTTATGATGGTTTATGGAGTGTAGAAGATAAAAAAACAATAATGGATGGTGATATGAAAGATAGTATAGTAGATAAACAGACTATTTTAACAAATAAATTGGAAAAAATGAATGTAAAAGAATTTAATAGTTGGTTTAATGGTGAATTTGAAAAATGTAAAATAAAACAGGAGAATGAAAATGGTTATGATGATTGGTTGAAATCCGATGAAGATACTACAGAAATTTCAGATATAAATAAAATGAATAATATAGAATTACATAAAAATAGAGTAAAAGGATTAATTGTTTATGATGGGGTTCATGTATTACCTTCTTGTGCGAGTGGATATAGTGAATTAAATAGTGAAAAACCTAATGAATTTAGTTCAGAGCCATTTTCATCACTTTCTTATCAAGATTTATATACGGCACACGCTATACCTGTTATACCTGTAAGTGAAACAGATTATGTAGATTATGATTATCGTAAAACGGTAGATAGTTATAAAAAATATAGTGACGAACAAATAGCTCATTCACTTCAGAACCAGCACGGGGAAGAGTATTTATACGAACAATCTAAGAAAGATGAGACGATTGGGAGTGAGTTGGCATATCGTTTGGCAAAAGAGAGCGAAGAGGCTGAAAAAAAGAGTTCGTTATTTTGGAGTAAATTAATGACATTAAAATAATCTCTTTTTTATTATTGTAATATATCAATAATGACTAACGAGACTTTTTATTATATATATCTATCATTAATCGTGATAGGAATTCTTATATTATATATGAAATATCAAGAACAGGTAAGTAAAAATAGTATTCCTATGAGTAGATTGCCCGATGATTTGGAAATGATTAGTGAATATTATTACAAAAATACAGCTGAGAAATTAGAAAAAGAAAAGAGGCCTATATTGTGGATACATGTGCCGTATGAATACAATTCAAGAAATTGGTCTTCATTTGGTTCAAGGTCGTCATTCAATTTAAATCAACCTTATTTGTATATAACTTTAAAGAGTGTGATAATGAAATGTGATGAATCATTCCACGTTTGTATTATTGATGATATGAGTTTCAGCCGATTACTTTCTAAATGGAAAGTGGATATGAAGTTGTTATCTGATCCTATGAAACAATATATGAGGCAGTTAGGTATTTGCCAATTATTATATAAATATGGTGGTTTAAATATTCCCATTTCCTTTTTATGTATGAAAGATTTGTATTATATATGGGATAGGGGCACAACAAAAACGGATGTATTCACAATAGAAACCGTAAATCGCGATGTTTCTAAAGATGAGAATACATTCAAACCAAATGTAAAGTTCTTAGGTGCTATAAAAAATAGTGAGACAATGAAAAAGATGATACATTATATAGAATATGAAATTAGTAAGGATTATACAGACCAAATGAAATTCTTAGGTAATATGAATAATTATTTAATAGAAGAAATACAAAAACATAAAGTGTATATGTTTGATAGTGGTTATATTGGGGCAAAAACAATGTCAGGTAATGCTATTATCATTGATACACTGATGTCAAGTGATTATATAGAATTAACAGATACTTGTCACGGAATATATATTGATATGTATGATTTATTAAATAGAACAAAATATGAATATTTTCCTAGGATGAGTATGAAGCAAGTATGTGAAGGAACTAGTATATTAAGTAAATATATGTTGTTATCTTGTACGGAAGCTTCTTCCAAATCATTAGATATTAAGAAAGAGGTTAGACTTGATAATTATCAAAATAAACAACAAATATGGGATACAAAACATAAGTATGTGAAATTATGGGAATTAGATGGAATAGGAAATTTAGGAGAGACTATATATGGGTTGATGCCAACTCGTATCTTTCCAAGGCATTAATTAATTCATTTGTAAAAAACGATAATTCTATATTTGTTTCTGGTGTTTCATAAAAAAGAGTAATATATTTTGTTATTATGGAAATAATAATATATTTTTGTTTGTCTTGAATATGTATATTTTGATTTTTTATGAATTGAAAATATTCATATAAAATATCTACTACTGAAAATCCAAGATTATAAAGATGAAATATGATTTGAATTGCTTCTCTTAGATTACGTGTAATAATACAATTTGTAAAATCTGTTAATGAAATATAGCTGATATTATTAGAAAGAATTTTTATATTTTCAAGTGTAATCGCATCTAATTTTGATAATTTTATTTTTTCAATAATATTAATAATCATTTTTATATTTGAGTTGGTTGTATCAATAAGAAAATTTGTAATTGGTAAAAATTCCGCCTCATCCATATATAATTCTTCTTTTTCAAAAATGGTTTGAATGATATGAGTAATATTCTTTTTTGTAAGAATAGGTATTGTAATAGGTATAAAATAAGATAATATAGGTTTTGTAATTTTATGTAAATGTGTTGTAGAGGCAATAAATTGTATATTTTTATATTTTTCTATAAGATATTTGAAATATAATTGTCCCTCTTCGGATATACTACATAAATCATCCAATACAACAATCTTTTTTTGGTTGATATTAGACTGACAAAATGTTTTCACGTCTGTTTTATAATAATTAATACCATTTTCATTCAATATATTTATTCTTAGAACACTATGTTCGTCATAATGTTCTGAATTATATTTATAATAATCTCTTACGATGCTATTAATAAGAGTAGATTTCCCAGATGATTCTTTCCCAATGATAATTATATTCAATTTATCCCTTTGAATAAGATGTTTAATAAATAAAAATGTATTTGAGTTCGCATTTTCAAAGTCATCTAAGAAAACTGGACGATATTTATTCAACAAGATATTCATAATTAAATATTTATGATTTCATATGTTTAATTTATAATTTTATAAGATTTTTGTAAAATATAAAATGGAAAACGAACAACCAAAAACTTGTTATCAAATATTAGGTGTAGAAAAAAATGCTTCTCAAGAAGAAATTAAAAAAATGTATAGAAAGCTAAGTTTAATGTATCATCCTGACAAAACACATGGAGATGTAGTTAAAACGGCGATGTTTACAAAAATAAAAGAAGCATATGATACTTTATGTGACCCAAATAAAAGAAGTGAGTATGATAATTCTTTAGACTTTCAGAAAAATGGTATGTCACATATATTTCGTGGAAATACATTTGACGGGCACGGCGGTATGTTTAGAGAAGATATGAATATCAATCCAGAGGACCTCTTTTCTCATTTATTTATGAATGGAATGTTCCCAGGGATGGGACTTGGTGGTATGGGAGGAATGCCTGGTATGGGTCCAGGAATTCACATCAAAACATTTCATATGAGACCTCAACCTATAGTAAAAAAAATAACAATTCCATTACATCTTTCTTATACGGGTGGAAGTATTCCAATTGAAATAGAAAGAATTGTTGTTGAAAATGGTATTCAATTAAATGAAATTGAAACTATTTACGTAACCATTGAAAGGGGAATTGATAATGATGAAATGATTGTTTTGGAAGGAAGGGGCCATATTACCCAAAATTCAAAAGGGGATGTCAAGATAGTTGTGAAGATAGAAAAAAATATAGAATATGAAAGATGTGGATTGGATTTGAAAGTAACTAAGAAAATTACATTGAAAGAAGCATTAACTGGGTTTCAATTTGCTTTGAAACATTTGAATGGTAATGTCTATAATATTAATAATACAAAAGGGAATATCATATCTCATAATTTCAGCAAGAAAATACCTGGAATGGGTATGATACGTGGAGAACATACAGGAGATATGGTAATAACATTTGAAGTTGTATTTCCAGAAAGATTAGAGTTGAGTGTAATTGATACGTTGGAACAAATATTATAAGTAAAATTGTCCTACTAGTGGAAGTTCTTCTCCAGTTGATATAATGGTTAACGCTGTCAAATGAATATTATTTCTTAAACTCGGAGTTGTCATTAAAGATGGATGTAAATTTTCTAAAATGTCATTTGATTTTACTAATAATGTATATAACTTACGTAAATTGTCATAATCATTACTTGTTATTTCTATAATTTTATTAAATAATTCAATAAGTTCTTCTTTTATATTTAACAATCTTAAACAAGCACGCGAATCTGTAATAGATAAACAATATTCCACATATATAATAGAAGAATTAATCCAATCGTATATGCTGCGGATATAAAAATAAGGTAATTCTTGTAAAATGTATGAATGATTTAATGTATATTGAATGAATTCAATATACATTGGCAATTTTTTTGTTGGATCTTCACAATCAATTAATTCACATTCTTTTTCTTCAATCTGAGTAAAGTATTCTCTTATAGATAACTTTGTCATATATTATAACACTTCCTTATTAATATTTAATTCTTTATTTAACGATACATCGTGAATTTCAAAAATGGCTTTGTTTGTATTTAATATATTATTATCAATATTAATTACATCGGAATTTTGAAAATCACAATTAGAAGTCCATACTTTTAGAATACAGAACTTTTTCTTAGGTGAAATAGTAATTCCAGTAACATTTTGTAAAAAAAGTTTATTAGAACTTAGTGTTTCTCCTACCAATGTATATATCATATGTTTTAATGTTTGTGGGACGTGTTTATTGATAATACGATATTTAAAACATCCACCATCTTTATTTTTTGGATCTTCCCACATTGGGGCAACTCCGTCGCGCATAAAAAAAAGCATACAGCTTGTAAGCAAAGCATCTGGAATAATATTTAAAATAGTTACAACATCTTCTAATGTATTTAAACTACAAATTTGATTATAACTTCTTATAGTCCAATCTGGATTTTGTGGAAGATGAGACCACAAAATCCATTTTCTATTCAAAATATGGTCGCTGTTTTCACCAAATTTCACGTCATCGCGTATTTTCATCTTATCCTTTCTATCGCTTTTACACGATGAATTGGAAATATTTGTATTATCTGATGACGATAAAAAATGGATAATTAAGGAAGAATCTTCTCTACTTTTCATAGACTGGATACTTGATGTCTTAACCAACGATGCCATAATATTAAATCTAAACAAAATTATTTAAGTTTATTCTTGTTTATTATTTTTATGAGTAATGGTAAATGTGTTTTTATGAAGGATTACTGAATCATTCTGTGTCAAATTATGTTCTTTAAAACAATGGTCTAAGATAGTTAGTTTATATGTTAAATTATCTACATGAAATGGGTCAAACAAATATTGTTTTTGTGAAACTATGCGAAGTATATGTTGTAAATAAAATAAAATAAAATCCGAATTTATCACGTTATCACATATATAAAAATTATATTGAGGAGTTCTTAGATACAATGTAAGTTGGATATCTTCAATGAGTATTGTTATATTCATAAATACATAATTTGTATAGTTGTGATTATGTGTTAATAAATATTTATCTGGATTAACAATAAGGCGATTATAACAATTATATAATTTATCACATTCATATGTTACTACAAGTTGATCTGTTCCTTTGTATATTACCATTCCTGTATCTTTTGAAATAATGGAATTATAATAATTTATATACTTACATTCAATGATATCACCCTTGTATGTTCTATAAAAGTAGGGTGAAAAATATAGTTTGAATAAAAACAAACATAATTTATTATATAAGTTAAGTATTGTGTGAATAAAAAAAAGTATATACTTGTTAAACATTATATACTTTTTCTAAGGAAAAATCTTTATACGCTAATTAAATATTGGAGAATAATAATTGATAATATATAAATTATAGGGATAAATACAAACAACCACGAAATAAATGGTAAATTAATCATAGATAAATATTGGATACAGGAAGTAATAATAGATATTGTTATAACTTTGTATAAAAATGTTTCATTTACGTGTGATGAACTTGTAAAAAAGATATACAACATCATTATAATAAAAAATAAAATAGATTGTTGAGAGATAACCATAATATATGTGTATAAATTATCATTTATAAAATCAAATTATAAATAAAGTATGGCGAGTAAAACAACCAATATGGATTTGGATATAGAAGTAAAGCAAAATATTATTGTTTCCCAAACATCTTATACGATAGAAGAAGCAAAGGAATTATTGGAAAATAATAATGGTGATTATATAAAAATTGTTCTTGAATATTTAAAAAAGGATAAACCGAATATTGAACCAGAACAAAAGAAACAATCCTCACTCAATCAGTCCATATATAAACATATAAGAAGTAAAATGAATGAAAATATGGAAGAAGTTATATCAAGAATGAACGGAAATCTATAAATGAAAATGTTCTGTTAATATATCTTTTTTGTTTTCATTCTTTTTTGTTGAACCCCGTTTAATCTGATAATTTCCAGAAGGAATTAATTTTTTATTTAAAATAAATTCATCATTATCCTCTACTAATTCAGGCATCATTTTTGTTAAAGGTTTATCAACAATAAGAAATAATCTATCTGTTTGAAAAAGAGAACGATATTCTTGTATTGATAAATTTCCATAAAATTTATCTAACATATAATATGGATTGGGTGCTGGTTTGATATTATTTGTATAATTATATAACGATTTGTAAATATAATTTAACAATTGATATCTTTCAAATTTTGTTGCTGTGTCAATGTTTTCATTCATAAGATAAGCAAAGGCGCATTCAGGGGCACAAAAACATCCATATACATAATATTGGTCCAGTATATTATATTTTGGGATGTAAATAACAGGTGTATCAAAATCATACGTACACCAAAAACAGGCAGATTTTTTATCTATATTATTTTTATGAAGATTTACACTTAGGTCATTAATTTTTTTACATAATATTTTCTTAGCTAGTTGAGCTGTTGATTCGCATTTACAAGATTGCGAATTAGAACAAATAGGAGGAGTTAATATATTCAAAGATTGAGGAGGTATGTTAGTAGAATAGGTTAATGGAGTAGAATTTGTAAATGTAAATTGTTGTTCGTTTGAAACATTAAAATTGTCAGTTTGAGGTTCAAGTAAAAAATAATTATCGTTAAATTGAGTATCTGAAGTATTTTGTTCCAATTTTAAAAATTCATTTGAAATGTTATTGGGTGTAAATTGATAAGTGCCGATTGTATTTTTTTCAAGTAAATGTAAATCTTGTAGAGAACATTTCAAATGAATTAATATATTGGGTTTATCAACTATAACAGAATTAACAGGTAATTGAGTTGGAACAATCTTACCTCCTTTGGGTTTTCTTCCGCGCCTTTTTAATACTTTCGGTTCTTCAACTTGAGGTGTATTAGGAGAAGACGGACTTGTTGGCTGCGGTGGTAATGGGTCTGTTTGAATTGGGTCTTTGGGATTAGATACTTGACCTTTTTTAACTCTAGAAACTCTCTGTTTTTTTATAACAGGGGTAATTAGTTCCATATTATGGATTAATAAATTTGGATTATTTAAATAAATTTTATATGTTAATTAAGAGAACCGTCAATGAATATACCATTTGTAGAAAAATATCGTCCTCTGAACTTGTACGATATTGTATTGGATAGCGAAACAAAAGATATAATGAATAATATCATAGAAACAGAACATTTTCCCAATTTATTACTTTATGGTCCTCCTGGAACAGGTAAAACAACTACAATTATTAATTTAATAAAAACATACAAGGAATTAAAAAAAGAGACTATGACAGATAGTATTATTCATTTGAATTCATCTGATGATAGGGGTGTAGATATTATCCGTTGTCAAATACAAACATTTATTTCATCTAATAATCTTTTTAGTAAAAATGCGATGAAATTTATTATCTTAGATGAAGTTGATTATATGACAAAACCAGCTCAAAACGCTTTGAAATTTTTAATTCAACAATATTTACCCAATATTCGTTATTGTCTTATGTGTAATTATATATACAAAATAGAAGATACATTAAAAACCGAGTTTGTATTGTTAAGATATAATAATTTACCACCACAACATATAATATCTTTTTTGAATGATGTGAATGTAAATGAAAATTTAGGATTAACCCAAGAAAATTTACGATTAATTCAAGAAAAATATGTATCTGATATACGTTCTATGTTAAATTACATGCAGCTGACAGGGCAGACAACTGAAGAAGAAAATTCTACTATACTTGATGAAAGAATTGAATTTGAACTTATATTTACAAATATGACACAGAAGAAGATTAAGATATGTGCTAGTAGATTTAACGAAATTACTATAAAATACAATAAGGATAATCAAACCTTATGGAAACAATACTTTATGTTTTTATTGGTTATAAAAAATGAAAATATTATGATAACATCGCCATTTTTAAAGATGATGGAAAAAATTATTGCGTCATCTAACGAACATTATAGTATTGTATTTACAGAATATTATTTTTCATCTATCATTCAATATGTATTAAAATAATAAAATGATATAAAACCACTAGAGGTCTTTAAGTTTAAATACCAAACCATAACAAAATGGAAGACGAAAACATTGACCTTGAATGGGAACAGTTTTTATGTGATGGTATCAATCATAATATACCCGATAATACAATTGTAAAACCTCTATGTGATGAAAATTCTATTCCTATTTCTAGCGATTTATATATATCTACAAAATCAAAAATTGCTTATTTGAATTCCGAGATAGATTTAAAAGATATCTTTTGGAAAATAAATATAATACCCTATAATACACGTGAGAATGGTGTTGTAAAAAAACAGATGAAATATATTTTTGATAATCCAGAAGAGGTTGAAAAGGTAGAAGAGTTGTTAACAAAAGAATTGTATAGCGAACAACAAATCATTACAAAGATTAATAATGAAATGGGTCGTATTAAATTTAAAGATATTAGAAAAATAAGTGTTGGTATTTCTAAAAAAGATGTATTATCTTATCGTTCTAAGAAGAAGTCAGCATTCTACAATTGTTTTGTATTGATAGTAAGATTGAAAATAGAAGGTATTTTTAGAGAGTTTCATGTGAAAATTTTCAATACAGGGAAAATGAAACTACCAGGAGTAAGAAATGATGCTATCTTTTATGAATTATTGGAGTTTGTAAAAACATTATTTCAACCATTTATTGCGACACCATTGGAATATGATAAGCATAGTGACACGGTTTTAATAAATTCAAATTTTAATTGTGGATTTTATATTAACCAAGAAGAATTATATAGAATATTACTTTGTAAATATAATATTCAATGTATATACGATCCGTGTTCGTATCCAGGTATTCAATGTAAATTTTATTATGATTATACAAATACATCTATTTTATATAGTCATAACACAGATAAACCAACCTATTCTTGTAAAAGTCATTTACGTGCCGCACAACCAACTAAGAAAGTAAAACGTAAAAAGACAGTAGTCACTAAAGGTGAAGAAGAATTAATACGACAACACGAAAATGAAAATAATAATATTGTTGTTATGTCTTTTATGATATTTAGAACAGGAACTATTTTGATTGTAGGTATGTGCGAAGAAGATGTAATACAAAATATTTACGAAAGAATTAAACAAATATTACGCGACGAATATCATAATATTTCTTTATCAAATATAGATGAATCTGCGATTAAACCTGTAAAAGTAAAAAAGTCTAGAAAAAGGGTTATATTAGTTGATAATAAGTAATAATCAATATAAAGAGATACTATAACAAGATATATAATTTTATTTAAAGAATGTCATCTGGTGGAACTGCCGCAACTCAAACATTACCCAGCGATGTTACTATGCGAAATGCCATGACGTTAGCTATCGCAGAAGACATTCCAATTCTTATGGATTATTGGAATGATTCATTGACGAATGCTTGTTGTATTGGAGTTCGTGAGGCATCAAAAGAAAAGATATTGGTGAAATCATCTGATGCTTACACATCTTGTATTTCTAAGATTTTAAAGTCTGGCGATGAATTTATTGTTAGAACCGAAAATTCTATTTATATTGTATCTAAGAACATCAAACCTCGCAAAATCACGTAATTTTTGTTTATTTTTTTGTTATAATATCAATCTTATGATTGATTGGTATTATATTTATATCTCATTTGAAATTTATCGTCTTGTATATCTGCGTTTTTTATTTGACCCCTTCTTTTTATTTGACTTACCCTTTTTACCTGACTTTTTTTTATGCTTTCTTGTTGATTTTTTCGCAGACCCCTTTCGTTTTTTCTTAGAACCTCCAGCTAATCCTAATCCTTTAGAAAGTCTTGTAAAAATTCCTTCATTAGCTTCCATAGCCTTTTCTTCTTCAGATACCCTCGCATCTTCACTGGATTTTACAATTGGTCTATTTGTCATTGTTTCGGCACTCTTCATACGGTTCGCTTCATTCATCATTCTATTTTGTATTTTTTTCATAATTACATATTTTTCTGTTAGTCTATCTCTAGCCATTTCCTCAATTGTTGCCTTCTTATTATCAATTAACCATAGCCTGTAATCTTCTTTAAAGTCTAATTTTTGTTTTTCTTCTGGAGTTAGATTAGTTATATAATAATTATATTCAGTATCTAATTCAATTTTTTCATCGCCTGTTAATCCATTATACCACGGGTCCATAAAAGCTGATGTATCTAAACGCTCTTTTTCTTTTCTCAAATAATTATTATTAGATTCTGGGTTATTTTTGGCTTCGGTAATTGCTTGACCTACAAGAACTGTTGAGGTAGCGGCGACAGTTAATGTAGCAAAAGCACCAATTGTATTTGGGTTTTGTGTTATAACACTTGCAAATTCATTTATATTGTGTCTTACAAATGGAACCAAAACATCCTTAATTTCGGAAGCACCTTGAACAACTAGAGCTGAATTTTCATAAACTGTTTCAACTATGGGTCCAATACTTTGGTCTAATGGTAACCACATAGCCCCATTTCCAAAAATGAAGTTTGTAACTTCATTCGTGGTAGTGACGGTGAAAGTTTGAGGATTAATTCTAATAGTATTACCTATAAAAATACCTAATAATCGCGACAACATGTATACAGCAGCTCTTGCAGTTGGATAAAATACATTATTAACCATAACACGACTGCCATGCGCGACAGAATTCGCACTATGATATCCCATAGAACCAACTAATTGTAATCCAGCAACACTCGTTGAGTATAACGGAGGAAGAATAGTCGCCGCTAACCCTAGTCCTGCTGGTGCTACATATAATATAGTTGTTCCAGCAACAACAACGACAGCTACTTTAATGAAACCATTATATTCTATTAATGTTTCACGAACAAGTTTGTCATTAGCATCTTTAATGGCGTTGGCACGTTTTGTCAATTCATATTTTAATTTGTTTTTATCCAAACTTAAAACGTCTTTTGATGTATCATGAATTTTTAATATAGCCGTTTTTAATATAACTTTTGATCCTTGATAAAGATTATTTATAGCATTTCGTGCGTCTGCTAAGTCTCTTTGTAATTGTTCTGGAGTTGTTTCTGGCATGATAACTTTTAATACAATACCTCCAGCGACATGTATCATGTTTTTCATAGCATTATTGGGTGGGGGTTCAAATGAAACTCTTTCTAGACTAGTACTATTGTCTTCATTTACATTTTTTTCTCCATATCTTTCTTTCATTAATGGTAAAATAACTGAATTAAACTCAATAGTTTTATCCAATATATTTTTAGCCGTTTTTTCATAAGGAACCATTTGATCAGCTGGTTCATCGTAATCGTTTTCAGTTAATGTTCCTTCACCCTTAAAATTTCTAGTATTCACGATAATATGTTGTTGAGGATATTCCAATTCGCTTAATAACATTTGTTCATCTGGGCGAGTTATAAGAGAATGGGGACTAACAGTTATTTGATTTGTAAGAATAGGGTTAGGTATATTAGAAAATCTATTGGATATAAAAGATGTATGTTGTTTATTCAAACTGCGTGTATGTAATAAACTATCTCCTGCTAGAGCTGTTTCGTGAAAAACTGATAACCATAACCCTGCTTCATCCTGAATTGTGATTTCTTTAGTATTAAAAGTATCAAAAGTATCAGTCTCGTCTTTAAGACGATCCATAACTTCATCTGAATTAAGTTCACTTCCATCTTCTTCTTTTTCAATTACAAGTGATGCCCAATATATAGAATAATCATTTATAACACTCATCCCAACAAATAATGCATCTAGTCCTTTTTCCAATCCACTTTCAGCTATATTAACAACTATATTACTTGTATCAATTACACTAGTTTTGATGACGTCCGAAACTTGTTTGGTAATATCTTCAACTCTAGTAGTCAATATATCTGATGTGCCCCTAGCAGTGTTAATTGAAACATCAGTGTAATTGGCATTAACTACCTGTTCTGTTAAGTTAGCACATAACAATGGAACAAGAATCATTGTATTATTTACAAATTCTTTTGCTTCACCTATTAAATTACTTGTTGAATTGGTAACATAATTAACAGTATTAATCGCATCTTTTATCTGCTGAGGAGATCTATCATATGCGACTTTTTCAACACCATATATTTGAGTATCAATAAATACAATAACTGTTTTTTTTGTAACTTCCGAAGCTGAATTCGCAGTTGGTACAGTCTGGACGATTATTCGTAATACTTGAAAGAATAAAACGTATATCTGATTAAATAACGGTGATTGATTTCTAAATACATAAATACAAATACACATTATAGAAATCGTTGGTATAATACCAACTCTTGAAAACATAAATTTTAATATATGATTTACATTAATACATCTCAATGTATATTCTATTAAACCTAACCCTGTCATACAAGCTTGTCTCCTGTATTCTTGTCTTAATTCATGTATATCTTGGTTTTCTGTCATCATCTCAAGTGTTATTCCCAACATAGTATCAACGTCATTAATAAATTTCATTAAACCTGCTACCAAATATAACATTAGCAAAATACATAAAAGAGCAATATAACATACAAAATATGATACTTGTTTAAAGTTTAGCGATGTTGATCTGTTTCCTAACATATCAATATTATCTGGATTATCTGGATCAGTAAAAAAGGTGGATGGAAGCTTTTCCAATATTTTTAAAATCTCTTGTATTTTAGGTTTCGCAAATGTAAAATAATCAAGAATATAATTATTCGTTTTCGTTTTTAGCCACGTAACGTATGTATTTAATTGTATTTTTACGCGTTCTCGTAAAACGTCAATATCCAAAGCGTCTGATAACTTTATAGCAGTTAAACTTTCGTATATGGCTGTTAATTTTGCCCTTTCTTTTGCTACATTTTCGTTCTTTCCAATCTGTTCAATCATATCTTCAACAGATTTCAAACGATTATCCATTAATATACCTAATTGTCGTACAAAGGCATATTTAGCTTCTTGGAAGTTTTCTAAATCAACTAATGCTTGTTCCTCGTTATGTGGTCTATTTTCTATCACACCTAATGCTTCTTCTTCTTCAAGTTCGGCACCTTCTTCGTTATGTTGTATATTTTCTATCGCAACCAATTCGCCCTCATTATTACGAGTGTCTACTTGAATTGTATCATTATATCCGATACTGGGAACATCACCACGAGAAACACGCGATACTCTACTAGCAGGTTGTGGGCTTACTAATTGGTCCAATGCTGCTTTTTGGTGTTGTATGTCTGGTTCTACCTCTCCTATTGGCACGAGCTGTCCTTCTTGCTCTCCAATAATATTATTATTCAAAAAATTTATTATATCCTCAACAGATTCAGTATTAACTGGAACAGCGACTTGAGAAGGCATAGGAATACGCTCACTAACAGTTAGACTATCTATGTTGTCATTACTCGCGTCTCGTTTCTCTTTTATTAGTTTCCCTTTTATTAAATTTCTACTCATACAGTGTTTATTATATAATAATACTATAAAAAATTATTATATAATTACTCATATAAATCTACAACATCATTATTTGTTTCTTCTATCGTTTCAGTGGAATCGGGGATAGATATATTGATAAATTTAATTAATCTATTTAACTCTAATTTAGATAAAGGATATTTTTCCAATAATGTATCTGGATTTGTATGAATTTTATTGTGTTTATACAACCAAGATAATATATCTTTTTTATCGGCGTTCAATTCATTCATAATATTCAAGAAAAAAATACGATTATTATATTCAGTTGAATATTTCGTTAATATTTTTGTAAATCTCAATTCCTTACCATTTTCAATTACTTGTTGGTTGCCAATATTCACTTCATTTTCCATTATAATTTGGTTATTTTTAAAAGTTTTAATGTAAAAGCTCAATTCATTTAATTGCCATATTTGTTTTTTAAAACAAATTCTATCTATAAAATCAGCAAAACAAAAATTATCCAATATAGATAAATAAGTATTGTCATCTGAAATATAATCTATTACATTTTCGTGAAATAATAATCCAATTAATGATTTATCGCCATCATTAATAAAATGCGAATGATTTGAAAAAGGCAGTGGTTCTGTTATCAATGTATGAACGTTTGTTTTTATATTTTCAGGGTATGTATTTATAGACGTAAAAGAATGATTAAATGCGTTATCAAATAATACACCATCTTTATATAATTCATAAATAGTTGTCATTACCTTTAAATTTCCTTGTATTACATTTACCCAATATTCCACATCATAAATATTTGGCATAATTAAATTCATTATTTTTCTTATCTCTGTATCCGATGGTGCTTGTAAATGTAATATATGACATATTTTCTCCATATCTCTATTTTTCTTTTCATTAAAATTTCCAATACATATAATAGGAATACGTATAACTGTATCTGTAAAGTCCTTTTTATTTTTTGTATTTTTTGTAATCCTTTTCGTGACCGTTTTGGGAATTTTCACTTTACAACATAATTTATATAAAAGATTAGTTATATTTTTGTATTCATTTGTTTTAAAATAAATATCATCAATTACCAAGACTAATTGTTTCTTAGTTAAACTTGAAATTATATTTGAACCAGTTGCCGCTCTTTTGATATCAATTAAACTATTTGAATTAATATCCAATGAATTATAATACAATAAATTATAATCATTTGATTTTATTGTCTGTGTAACGAAACTTGTTTTACCTGTTCCGTATGTAGAATGTATAAATAAACACTTTTTATCAACCCATTTATCACTTGTTCTATTTTTTATATAATCTTCTATCTCTACTTTTACAGCATTTCTATCTAATAAAATATCAATTTCATTTCTGAAACATTCCATTAATTGCTTTATAAAAATACATTTAATTAAAATTTTATTCATTATATAAATGTCTATTACACTGGAAGACTCTCCCGATCCCGATAAAATATATGATACTATTTATTATACATATGATGAACCCACAAAAAGTATAATTACTATTCACTTGTATTTGGAAGATGAACCCGAAATAGACCCCCTTGATTATTTAAAATATGGATTTTATATCAACCTAAGAGAAAGAGTAGATAGAAAAGAAAATCTGATATCCAATTTTAAATTATTAGATATACCCACGTTACATATGGAACATATAGATGCTAAAAAACATCATTATGGAGCTATCGGATGTTTTCTTTCCCATATTCATTGTTTACAAAAAGCCAAGGAAAACGGTTACGATCATATTCTTATTTGTGAAGATGACATTCAATTTACAAATGTTACTATATTGAAGAAACAAGTAAGAAAAATTATTCAAAATATACCAAATTGGGATGTTATCTTGTTAGCATCTAACATAATAAGTATTGAAAAAATAATGAATGTAAAATATTGTGCGAGGGTTACTACAGGTATGTGTGCTACAGGATATATAGTAAAATCACATTATTATGATAAATTATTACAAAACTTTCACGAGGGCATAAAACATTTATTTAAAAATCCGAAGATGACTTCTCGTTATGCCGTAGATGTTTATTGGAAATCTCTTCAAAAAAAAGATAATTGGATTATACCATTACCTTTAACAGTTACACAATTATCTACATACAGTAATATAGAAAATCGTTTTGTAAATTATGATACATTTATGTTAAAACAAATCATAATATAGAAAAAAAATGATTTGAATATTTATTTTAATACATATTACAATTAAACAAGCAAATCAGAGAACAATGAATACTTACGCGAACACCGTTATCGATCAAATTAAATCAAATGCGACATTTCAAGAAGATATGAAATGTAAAATGGGGTTTGTTCCAAATGAATTGGAAGGGTTGGGTGAATTGGCAACTTATATAGAAAATGATAATCATATTCAAATCATTAATGAAGCATTGTTAGAAAATGGTATAATAAATAGAAATGGATTTTTAGGAGTTATTTATGGTTCTCTTGGTTCATCTTCATCTCAAATTGTTGTGCCTAGAAATATTACTCACGAACAACTTGTAAATGGTTGTTATGAATTGTTTATGAAATATCATCCTGATATGGATTTACTAATAAATGATATAGAATGTATGTTTGAATGTGTATCTATTTCTATTGAAGAAAATGAATGGTCTATTATTTTAATTCCCAAAAATACTTTATTTGATAAATATATTCCATTTTATGTATTAACCGAACTATATTGTATTACAACGTTGCCTATCACTATTTCAAATTGTATAGCACATATATTTTATAAAAAAAATAAAACATATCAAGATATGTATCCAGACGCAACCAAAAAATCAACTTCATTGAAGGATTTGTTTATGGACCAAAAAAGTATTGATATTGTAAAAGCCGATTTGAAATCACCCTCTCCATTTGTAGATAAATATAGAGAAATTGTATTTCAACGCGATGTTATGGAAGGCGAACCGCTTGATATGTTTCAAAATACAATTGTTATTCCAAGAACAAAAACAGAAGGAACATTTATAGATAATGGTTGGGATAGAACAATGTGGTATAAAACAGCAATGGGTCCTTTATCAATTCAAGGATATCTTCCTATTGTAGATATAGGAGGTGGTAGAACAAATGAAGGATATGAAACATTTAATATTCCAATGATTATGAAAAATATCTTGAAAGAAATGAAAAGCGCTTATACTCAACACGATTGTTTTCCAATATGTACGGGTAAAATCCGAACAGATATTGAGACTATTATGTGTGGTTGTGCCGACGAAGTTTCTATGGTAAAATTAGAACCATTCCATATCATACCCACTTATGTAAAATATTTCGTAAATTCCCGATATCGTGTGCCCAACACTGAAGACCAAGTATATTTATTCGTTATTTAAAGATAAGATTACGGTTATGGTTTAAAAATTTTATTTGTTTTGTTCTAGCCTCTGCTTGTATTCTTTGTTCTATTATATGAGTTGCTCTAGCATTCATTTGATTAGTCCTATTATTTACTTGTTGTGTATTATTATTTTTTATTCGTGATGGATTATGTAAAGATGTAGCCGAATTTGAACGTAATTGTGATGGACGTATATTAGGTATTTGATTTAATGCCGATACGGTCAAGGGTGATATTTTTGGCATTTCAAATGATTTCCAATCTAAATTTGTCAAATCAGTCGTAAGATGATTATTATAAGAATGTTTCATAAATTTTTTTACTGGTTCTCGTATATCATAAAGTGAATAATTATCTTTTTTATAATTATTTAATGTTGTGAAACGATATACATTTACAACAAATGTGTTTTCTTTTTCTTCTAAGAACCCAGTATCATTTTGGTTCTTAGATACTTTGTCTATTGTAAAATATAATTTTGATATAGTTGATAATCCATCTTCTATATGTGTATTAGGAGGTCGCGAACAATCATTCTTAGATAACAATCGTTTCATACCATCAAATAATTGAAGAACTTCTGGACTTCCAATCTCATAAAAATTACTTCTATCTATAAACAAGTTACATTGAATACATCTTTCTTGTAATACATTATCTTCCGAAGACCACGACCAAAAATTGGGAAATCCATTAATTCTTTCAAAATCAGAACCTTTAATAACTACGATTCCACCTAAAGTATGAATAGAACCATAATAATGGGCTACAATCCCATGTGTTGTTTCATATGGAAATAATTGTTTATAAGAAAGACAATCTATGTCATTAAAAATAAAATTTATGTCCTGATAATCATTTGGGTATTTTGATTTTACAGCTAAAAATCCTATATTTTTCATACCTCCTCTATTAAATGGACGATTATCATATTGATGACTAAAGTATATTTCACTATCTTTTAGAATATCATCTAAGATAAGAGAACTATACTTTTGAAAAAAATACATTTGTTCTTTCCTATCTCTATAAGGAATAATAAAAACGCGTTTGGGTATAGTAGTAGTCATAAATTATTATAATTAGATAATTATAATAATTATCCGCATATATTATATTAATTAAATCGATGGAACGAAATTTGAATGGATTAGATTTAGACTTAATGGATTGAAGTAATAAGATTTTACGTAATGTTAATTTAAGTGGATTAGATTTAACTGGTAAAAATATGTCTGGAATAAGAATGATTGGTGTAAATCTATCAAATGCCATTTTAGTAAATGTAAATTTGTCCAAAAAGAGGAGTTCCAAGAAGAGATACAATAAGAAATCAACTAAGAAAAATAAATAAATTATTGTTATTATATATTACCAATAATGGATATTACCCATCGGAAACGCTCTAGAGAACCAGACACCACAACAAAACTTTTTGATATGAAAGATTATTTGGTTAGTAAATATCCAAAATTACACGAGTCAAATGATTTATGTAATAACGAGTTTACGATATGGCGATCGAGTCGCTCAAAAACAAGCGAAACTCCCCGTGAATATCATAGACCTCCTGATGATATTTACGTTCAGTATAATAAACTTTGGGGTGTATGCTTCTATAACCTAGAAGTTATAAATAGAATAATAAATTGTGTTGTAACTCGCCCCGAATACAGTAGTTTTAATGAAAAAGCTCTTGAAATAAAACGTGAATTAGATATGATAGGACATAAATTGGATGAGTATGGTGCGGTTGTCGTAAGAAGTCCCGATGAATATATTCCTAAACTTAATGATCTATGTTTTGAAATAATGGATGTTATAAGAAACTCACAGGATATTATAGAAGTTGTTGTGAATAGTTCTCTGCGTGGTAAAATAAAAACAATAGTATTGAATTTAACTTCAGGACCTTTTACCATAAAGCCACCATCTAATGATAATGTGTTAATCTTATTGATAACAACACATGGTTACCATTCTACCAAAAAACGATATCCGTCGCTTTTAGGAATACCGAATGGAATAGAATTATGTAAAACTACAATGGCACTTCCAGGAAACGATGTATATTCTCTAAACGAAAAACGTGGTTTTTTTCAAAACGAATATGGTAATAAAATATATCAAGATCATACAATTCAGGAAGAATTGGCACATAATTTTATACAAACTTTTACAAGTATAAGTGATACAACAAAAGACATGGTGTTATCTGAAATTATAATCCGTCATCATCATACAAAGGGTAAAAAAGAAACTCCCGAATTCATTACATGGTGCGATGGTGTTCTAAATTCAACAAGTGAATTAATGTATAATACTAGACATGGGCATTATATAAAAAATAAGTCTTTTATATTAACGAGAGCTGAAGCAGAAACAGCAGGTGGGTTAGAATATGCCATATCTGTTCTATATGATTCTTCTGAAAGTTTATACGATGAATTACCTGATGGAACAAAAAAAAGGCGATATTTAATAGACATTGCTAAAACATTCGAGGATGTTTCAGATGAGGATGCTGATGAAATAGAAGCAGAAATTACATTACAAGAAATATTGAATAAGTTAAATAATTTACAAAGATGGAATAAAATAGGAATACTAGATATTACTTGTGATGAAGGTAATGAATTTCCATCTCTTTCATCACCCCATTATTCAGATTCTAAAATATTTACATTTCTTGGTGGGCGTAAAATAAAACGAACAATTAACAAGAGACGATTAAAAAAATATAAACATACCAAACGCAGAAGACAAACTAAGAAAAAGTCAAAACGTTACACTTACAAGCGATAAATAATTATTTACGAATTCGTTTTATAGAAGAAGTTGGATTATTTACCATAAAAGGGTATATGAATGCTATAAATACAACACTTAAAACACCAATATCAACCATACGTATTACCTTTTGTGTTTTTAAAGGTAATTTATCATATTCATCCCTATATTCCTGTGGTTTAAATGATTTTGATAACCAACCCAATAATGTTGGTTTTAATCTATCGTTCGCATCGTACAAAACATCATACCATGCCAATAGTATGTAAGATGCCGTGCCTAATAAAAAAATCATTACAAAATTATGAGCGTATCCAACAGGATGAGGTAAATAATAGATGGAGATAACAAATGCTGAAAATATAAGACATTTTATGTTTAAATATAATGGAGTTCCAAATAATCCACCACCCATTGCTTTTATTTTTACTGGATACTATATTTTTTTTTAATCGCACCTGGTAAAAATAAATTATTATCATAAGAGCATATTTTTTTGTAACATTTATTAATAGTTACTTCACTTATATCACTAATTGTTTTCACGTCTAATTTAGATATATTCAAGTTACATAATTGCCCTACATAATATACAACACCAGATGCTATACTATTCGGAGCATTAGAATCCAACATTCTTTTTGAATCAATAATACGTGCTATAAATTTACATAATTGTGTTAATTCTGAATTAATATTTAATTTACTACAATATCTTTCAATAAAATCTTCGGGTTTAATACTTGAAAATACTGTTTTATCATCTGCCTTATCTTTTTCTAAATAATTAATAATAATTTGAGCTGTTTTACAACCTTGTGTAGCACTTGTATTATCCAAGTGAAATATTTTAGCCAAATCCTTTGCTGTTCTAGGATAATTATTAATTCTACAAGATATATAGACTGACGCAGCAATTAATCCATCTTTATTATCACCACGAAATGTTTGTTCGTATTCTGTTATTTTTTTATGATAATGAATAGCATCATTAATAATAGAAAGAGGTAATCCAGCATTTGTAGCCATTACACGAATTTTTTGAAATTGCTCGTATTGTGATTTTTCTTTATACGGCATAGCAGTCCAATCAGAATATCTTTTTATTTTTCTCATCTCGTAAGAAGACGATGACGAACAAGTTAATTTACAACTATAAGCACTTTCTTCTAAATAATTGTTAATAGGAAGACCAATACGCGATGGATCTCCACTTTGATTATCTTCACTTCCATAGTATCTCCATTCTGGAGAAAAATCAAGAATATCGCTGTGAATAATACCACATTTCGTGTTCGAACAATTAGGAAGTCCTTCGTCGTCATAAATTAACGGAGAATTACAATTAGAACAATTCAATTTATCATCATTTGCTTTAATATATAATTTATCTACATCTACAATTTTTTTAATAGATACAGTATTTTGGGGCGTTTGTTCCTGAATATCAAATTCATCCCACAATTTAACCTTATTTTTTTTAGATATATTCTTTTTATGTGAGCCAACCTTTAATGTTTTGGAACTCTCCATATTTCGTTGAATATATTAATAGATAAAGAACAAAATTTAAATCACTTTTATTATTAAAGAATATGGGTGCGAATTATTCAAGTTCAAATGATTTATCAAAGGATGGATTTCGTCATACAATAGATTACATTGCTACGTATTATATTGTTACAATGGATTTTGAATCGTTAAAAAAATTAACGGATAGAGAATATTGTAATCAACTAATTATTTTAACATCCGACATTATATCAAAATATGCCACAACAAGAGATATTAAATATATGGTAAAAAAACAAGGTGATATGTATGAACCAGGTGAATTAAAAAGCCAAAAGGTTACATATTTTAGTAAAAATATGGTTGATAGAGAAATACCTGAAATGGTAAAAAAAGAAATGTGTATGTCTATAGCATCTTTTTATATAAGGATAGCCCATTTATTTTCAGCCATTATTTTGACTATTAATCCCGTATATAAATATAGAGACGAATCTGGATTTGTAAAAGAGGTAAATTGGGTAAATAAAAAAGATATTCCTGAAGGAGTTGAAGTTAGCGTAGAATATTCAAATTTATGTAATAATCGTATTAATGCTTTAGAACCTGTTGATACTCCTAAAACAGATAAAGGATTATTCCAATCATTATCTCTTGGTTCCACAAATGTTATGTTAAAACCATCTATATGCCATCTACAATTTAAACCAAACCTTCTTATAGAAGAACCTGGTATCAAAGAACTAGAAACTTTGTATTATGATGTATATGATTATAATGAAGGAAAATATAATTCTATGTCACCAACATCTAGACAACAATACGAAGAAGATGTTCGGGAATTTTATAAAAGTTTTACAGGTAAACATAACCAAGAAGTTCCACCCGAAATAAAGTCATTTAACGATATACCTATCCAACAATACAATATGTGTAATAATCCTGATTATGAAGAACCTGTATCCATTTCATCAAGTAATAATATTTATAGGAAGTATGCCGATAATTTAAATGAAATGAAACGATATGCCGCATTAAATCAAGAAAAACTTATGGATATTGTAAGTAAAATATTTGTATATACTGTAAATAAAAAGACAGGTAAAAAACAAATTCGTATCAATCCTCGTTTAAATGATGCTATGCTTGATAATCTTATTCAACAATCTAGGACTTATATATCACAATTATATGTAAATTGCCAACAAAGTTATGATAAGGGTGTTCATTTATATCAGGATATTGTTGAAAGTATTATATCAAAAACATTAGACAAACGTATAGATAACGCAGAAAATGAAGAATATGAAGAAATGAAAGATATAAATACAATTGGCGATGAACCCGAACCAGTCAATCAATACCAAGAACCTTCACCTTTTACTCCTTATAAACCCGAACCAGTCAATCAATACCAAGAACCTTCACCTTTTACTCCTTATAAACCCGAACCAGAGAATCAATACCAAGAACCTTCACCTTTTACTCCTTATAAATCCGAACCAGAAAATCAATACCAAGAACCTTCACCTTTTACTCCTTATAAATCCGAACCAGAGAATCAATACCAAGAACCTTCACCTTTTACTCCTTATAAATCCGAACCAGTCAATCAATACCAAGAACCTTCACCTTTTACTCCTTATAAACCCGAACCAGTCAATCAATTTCACGATAAACAATATATTCCTTCACAAATTGACGTACAACCTAATGTATCTATGAAACAAAATACATTTATTCCATACTCTCAAAATCAAGTTAATCCGTATTCATACCAAGAGCCAGTTAATCCGTATTCATACCAAGAGCCAGTTAATCCAAATCCATATCAAGAGCCAGTTAATCCAAATCCATATCAAGAGCCAGTTAATTCTGATATACCAACAGTATATACAAATAATGATAAATATAACAAGATTGATAACATCTTAGTCTCATCATTACGAGAATCAAACAACAAGGGAATTTTGTCAGATAGAGGTGTAACAGAACAATTGAATAAAGTTGAATTTGAAAGAAAATAATGGTAATATAAGCAAAAATAATATGTAAAATTACTATAACAAAATAGGATGAATTGTGTAATTTGCGGAACAGTAAGAAATGTTGGGAAACATATTGATAAAGTATATGCCAATATGATATTAATATCAAAACTTTTCAATGATTATGAAATTATATTGTTTTATGATATATCAGAAGATAATACACTACATAAATTAGTGTATTATAATAAACTTAATCCAAAATTTACATTTCATGTAAATAGTGAACCATTAGACGAATTAAGAACTCATCGTTTAGCAATTGGAAGAAATTATTTAATGGAACAAATAGATGCTAAGAAAGATAAATATCCATTATTTATTATGATGGATTGTGATGATGTATGTAATGGTAATATAAATATTAATTTACTGAAAAATTCATTACGAAGAATGAATGAATGGGATTCGTTATCTTTTTGGGGAAATAACAGGGATAAAAAAAATACTTATTATGATGTATGGGCTTTATCCATATATCCTTATGTATTACCATTTAATTATTTTCACAATATAGCCGCAACTTTATCAAAAAGAAGAAATTATATTAATAATTTGAATAAAAAGGCAAAAGAAACAAATTCATATATTCCTTGTTATTCGGCATTTTGTGGGTTTGCTATTTATAAAACTAAAAAATTTGTAGATTGTCGTTATGATGGAAGTAATAAATTAACTTATTTACCAAAATCACTTGTAGAAAAAAATGTAATGGTTGAGACCAATATGATTCCTGAAAATGATATATTAAATTATAATGAAGATTGCGAACATAGATATTTTCATTTTAAATCTATATTAAAACATAATTCTAAAATAAGAATATCGCCTTATTATTTATTTACTTAATACATATGAATATATAATATTATTTCACTGTAAATATGACAACCGTGCTACCAGCATTATTATTATTTATAGGATTAAAATATTATGAATTAACTAATATATCTGACCCAATTACACCTAATCATAAAATGATGATATATGGAATTTTATTTTTAATTGCGATACTTTCAAATATATTTACGTTATATGTTTATCTAAATGGTAATATTGAAGTTTTGAAAAATATTCAATTATGGACTTATACAGTTATGTGTTGGTTTTTATTTATAGTTATAGCTGTTGTTATTGATTTACCTGAAACACATGGGATGATTCAACCTTTTTCAAACACATTTGGATATTTTTATGTAAAAAAGAATGCGGATACAATTATCAATAATATGTTGAGTGAATATGAAAATTCACCCGATCACGAAATAAAAAGAATATTAAGACAGATAAATTCTGATAATTCTTTATTACTCAATTCAATGTCATTATCAAATGTAGATGATATATGGAAACAATTTGTGGGAAATCCTATGAATGATGGTGAAAATAAAACAAAATTGATGCATGTATTAAGGGATAAAACATTTGTAGGGAAATGTGTATGGTATATATACACTGGAATTATTATTTATTTTTTATTAGCATATTATAATACAAAAACATTATCCACTATTACGTAAATAATACCATGTAATAGTATACTCATATAATATTAATATTATGGAAGAAAAGCCATCATTGATAGAGAACGGCACAACTTCTTTTTTATATACCACGCTATATAATTGTCATATATATCGGCAGAAATATAACAATTATATATTTAACATAACCGTGTTTTGTTTCTTAGTAGTAGGTCTAGGTATTACATTAATACTTAGATACAGAGGTAAACCTAATATTCAAGAAATTATGATGAGAGAAACAGATAAAAAAAATTATATAATGTCAAAAATTTACAATTATCAACAAAATAAATTACAACAATCTCAAAATCTTATAACAAATTTACCCCGTTTTTAATCCTATAATAGAATATGAATAATAATAAAACATTAATTGATGCTATCGATGAATATTATAGATTAAAAAACGCATATGTAATTAAAAATTCTAAACTTGGAAACAAAAAGGGAGAGAAGAAGGAAATTGTAAAAAAATGTATTCAATGTAATGGAATAGGTGGGACATTTTTTGGTGTAAAAATGGAGGATGGTTCTAGAATTTTATTAGCATCTTGTGATGCGAAACCAAAATGTAAATTAAATATACGTATTGATGCTGGGTTTATTATTAATTTAAAAACGGAAATAACAAAATTAACAACAAATGATTACCAAAGAATGAATGATGACGTGAAAACCAATAATACCACTTTTTTGAATAAAGAAATTATTATAGCAAAAAATAACATTCTTTATGGATATGAGAGAGTAGAAGAAATTGAAAAGAGATTGAGAGAACTCTTAGAAGATGTTGATTTACAAAATTATGCTGTTACATCATATAAAACGGATTTATTTTCTATTACTGAAAATAATGCGAAAATGTTAGAAATTCAAGAATTAAAAAAATCAATAATAGAAGCTATTGGAACTATTAAAAAATTAGTAAATACATATCGCGAAACACATGCCATTCATTTATTAGAAGAAAGTGATGTAATATATTCAACTATCCTTTTACCCAAATCAACTGAACTAAGAAATAAAATTTATTCTATTCAAGAGGTTGAAACATATATTTCCCCTAAATCTTTAGAAACAATATATACACTGAAGCAACAAAAATACCAAGAAAGTTCATTTGAGGTTCAAATGAATTCATCTTTAGGTGACATTGTTATTATTATGAATGATGATACAAATAAGAATTCAATAATTAAACCCCCTAAAATGAAGAAAACAAATGATAAAACAAAGAAAACCCGCGAAAAACCTGAAAAAGAGGATGAAAATAAAGAAGAAGGTGAAGAGGGTGAAGAAGGTGATGAAAATGTAATTATCAAAGGAAAATTAAAAACTTCTAGAAAACCTAAAAAGAAGGTAAAGGAGGATATACCTAAGAAGCACGAGGTAGATCGCGAGACAATACAAGAACTACCCCGATTAATTAAAGGATATTATACCGATACAATTATTTTTTGTATATACGATAAGGCACCAGATGTTGTTCCTGGAAAAGGAAAATATGAAAAAATTCCCGATAATGATATATCGGAATTTAAAACATTAGAAACATTTAGTCAATGGAGAACGAGATTATCAAATACACATCATTCTGTATTTGTATTGGATAATCATAAATGGTATTCAGTATATCATTATTATGTAGCTTGTCAATTCAAATTATCAAATCCAGAGTTTTATTTAGCATTTTCTATGGATTCGGGCAATCCTATATCAAGGTCTGTGACAAAGGCACGAGAAGCCAGTGATATGTCAAAGGAAACTTCTCTAAGAAATCCCGACATTACCGCAGATGAAGATTATTATTCTGGACCTAGGCATTTGGAAGAATTGTTTTATGGAACATACGCAAATATAAACCAACACGAAGATTTAAAACGCATTTTGATTAATACACGAAATGCGAAATTAATGAGATATGTGAAAAAGGATAATGTTTCAAAATTTGTTATTGATACTGATTTAATATATATACGATTTTTATTAAATGCGAAAGAAAGAGAAATAGATGAAGCAGCCAAAGCAAGTGAAAAAATAGGTGGTGGTGTTCGTTTTGGAGGTAATGATATAAGAGTTATTGAGCCCAATATTTCAATTGGAGGAGATAATGATAGCGATGATGGTGTGGATTACGACGACACTGTAACAATTGGAAAAGAATTAGATATGGATATATTGGGTGCTGAAGAAATGTAAAGAAATAAATTATTAAAAACATATTTTATGTGGGATTTTTCATTTCGCAAGGTAGCTCCAATAAACAAAATTACTTATACTAATGAAAAATATTACGACTTAATGAAAAATATCAGAAATGGTGTAAGTTTATCGAAGGAAGATATTGTTTATATAAGAGAGTTACCTACTGAAAATTTAGTTGAAATAATTATAATTTACGATAAATTGGTTAAGCTTTATAGTAATGAATTATAATGTTGTATCTTCTTGTGTTACAATTTTCTTAGATGGATCGCATTTTACATTCTCTGGAATATATTTATAACATTTACCTTCATATGAATATACTTTATCTAGAATTTCTTTATTGAATTCAGGAGATGAATATACAACACAATTCTTTCCTTTACAAGACATACGAAAAATAGTTGATAATCCCAAACCCAATAATATAGAAAATAACTTTTTCCCCACTTCACTTGTCATAAATTTACGAATATCAAAATTCATATAATATAAAATGATTTAAATTTCTTACAGGAAGCTTATTCATAAAAAATAAATTATGGAAAGTATATCAGATGATTGTGAAGAATATTCCCTCTTTGATATCAACTTTAATAAAAGCGTCACTGGATATCACTATATAAACTCAACACCGATTAATGAAACCGTATGGGAAGATATAAATTCACTTATATTTTCAAAATCAAATATTGAAATACATTCTAAGAGTGATGGTAGCCATTCATCTGGTATGGATATTCATTCATCATTTGGTAAAATTAGTAATAAATCTTCAAAATATTCTTCTCATAGAAAAAAGTTTTCAGTAAGTTCTTATAGATTAACAACTGTATGTAGTGAAAAAACTTGTGGGGATATTACAACCATTCTTGATGAAATAAATCGGAGAAAAAATTTTGATTATTATTCAATTCTTATACGAGATGAAAATACCGTTACTAAAATGATACATTATGATTGGTTGTTAATTAAATCAGATTATCCTTTATTAGATCCATCATCATATAAATGGGAACCAACTATTGGAAAAAAAGGTAAGAATAAAGATGTTCAAGTTGGTTGGAATACAAATAAAATAGAAGGTTGTTCTATGAGAATTACGTTTAGTATGTCATCTCAATTATGGATAGAGATTGAGATGACAGAAGATATAAAAAAGTATATAATATCAAGTATTTCCATTCACAATAATCCAGTCTATAATTATATAGATATTGTAGATAAATTAAACATTTAATCTTTCATTTGCTATTGTTATATAATCTTGATTTATTTCAAATCCAATAAAATGAATATTATTATTTTTTGCCGATACACATTCAGACCCTGAACCTACAAACGGAACAACTAAAATCGTATTTGTTTCTTTATTCATTGAAGCTTTTATTAATGTGTCGCATAAAGTAAGTGGTTTTTGAGTAGGATGATCTACCCTTTCTTTTTTACCTGCCCCTCCAGCTAATGCTGGAACCTTAATAACATCTCTTGGTAACGCTCCTCCTTCATGTGCTGTATATACAGTTTCTTTATCACCATTACTAAATCTACCTACAGTAGATTTTCTTACCTTTCCAGCAGCATTTTTTAAAAACGTTTCTGTATATGGTTCCCTTACATCATCGCGATTAAATATTGGTTTATTTTTATAACAACATAATATACTTTCATGTGTTCTTTGCCAAAAATGTAATGATGGTGTAACCTTATTTGTATAATGCCATATTAACCATCTAACATTACAATATATTCTTGTTCTTATAAAAGAAAGAATTTCACTAAATCCATAAATATATAAAGTTCCATTTGGTTTTAATATTCTTAGACATTGAGTAATCCAAGTATCACACCACGATAAATAATCATCCATTTTTTGTTTGTCACTATCATTACCAAAGTCCTTGCCTATATTATAAGGTGGATCACATATAATAATATCAACACTATTATCATTTATCTTCATCATACCAGTAACGCAATCTTCATTATATATTTTATTTAATTCAATATTTGTTTCAATGACATCTTCCTCTATGATATTTTCTATAATATTTTCCTTTTTATTTTTTGTATTGATTAATTCAATTAGTTTTGATTTTGATTTTGATTTATATTTTATAAATCCCAAATCATTACACATCACACATAATTCTGATTTTGATAACTTTTCTAATTCCATATTGTCTATTAATACTATTTATATAAATATTATTAATTAAAATCATTTTTTATTGAAATGGTGTAACAAATAATTTTTCTGGTATAGAAGGGCAATCTACTTCTTTTGCCTTCATTCTAAAACATTCATCTGCTTTATCTTTATATAATATAGTTTGGACGTTATCGGGATTAGGATATACCTTGACAACTTTTACATCTTCTCCTAAAACATATACTAAGAATAATCCAAGAGTAAAAGATAGTATAAAATATGTAAAATTAATATACTGAAACATATTGCGTTATATTATAGTTATTGAATTTTATTCATTTGGATTATTTTAAACAAAAAAGTAAATGATATAGAATATAGAAAACTTACAAAAAGATAACCGTATAAATTATATGTATTTTCTTTTGTTATTAGATATGGAAAATGGATAGAAATAGATGTTTTAAATATAGGTAGTTGAAAAATAAAATATAAAATACCAATTAATAATGGATATTGAAATTCCTCATATAATGAATTTACATTTTCTGATATTCTTTCTACTCTTTCATAATTAGAGATAACAGAATCCGTATTTACTTGATGGTCTATATAATTATATTGGTTTGAAGAAGGGATATAATTAGGTGTTGTTTGGATATCTTGAACTACAGATAATGTAGTTTGTGGAATATCGCGACTAGGTAAAGGATTTGATATATTACTTAATTCCTCTTTTATTTGTTGTAAAACGTCGGTGGGTGCCGTCTCTACTATATTTGGATTATATGTAGTTGATTGACTCGTGCTTTCATTCATAGATGCCATTGGAAGTTGGTCGATACTTGTAGTAGATATATCCATTAATGTATATTAAACAATATATTTCACGTTCCTTACGCATTCTATAAACCAAATGTAGAAAATGAATTTAATACAGGGATGGGTAAATATTGTTTTATTTCTGGATTAGAATAATCGGGTTGTTTTACACATTTAAATGGAGCAGTAGGACATCTCTGAATAGGACAAGGACCGCACTCTTTTTCTTTTTCGCATTTCTTTACAATTTGTGGAGGGCATACAGGACACACTGGTGGAACAACTTGAGATTTTAAAATATATAAATCTTCATCTCCTGGTGGAACATTGTTAACAGTTACTGGTTTTCCATTTACATATCCAGAATTTACATTGGAATAATAAACAGTATTATCATTAGGACCCGTTACACTTCCAACAGTATTTCCCGTATTTTGGTTTGTAACACTTGATGAAGTATATGTTGGGGCTGAACTATAAGATGATGTATATGGTGAATAGCTGGTAACATTACCCGATACTTTTGTATATGTTAATGTTTCTCCGTGTCGCGTAGTTACAACAATCGTATTATTTACAGTGCTTACAACAGCTTTATCTCCATAAGAATCTATATACACTGTTCCAGATGTATCGTTTTTATCAATATAAAATATACTTGAACTATTATTGCGGAATGTAACAGCTAATTCAGTAATACCTCCCATAGTTGTTAATGTTGCGGTTGTTCCATAAGGTCCAGTATAAGTGACGGTTCCCCTATTGGATGTGGTTGATGTAGATGATGTAGAAGTGGATGTTGTATCATAAGTTATTCCTTTATTTTGTGTAGGACTATATATGGTTACAACTCCATCAGAACATGTTACCTTAATTACAATTTCTCCATTTATATTTGTAATATTAGCTGTATTCCCATTATATTCATATGTATTTTTAACTGTGCTAGATAATACATAAATATTATTATTCACTACAAGAGCTTTCGAACCATCTGCTAATGTTGTTAAATAAGCAGTTGTTCCATCAGGTGCGTAGAAAACAAATGTGTTTGATTTATTGTAATGATTGTATGTGTTTGTATCATAATAAACACTACCCGATGTTGATGGAGGTGGAGGTGGAGGTGGAGGTGGGGGTGTATCTGAAGTTGTGCTATTATAGTTATCCGATGTATCCGCATTTTCAGCATCAAATGTTGTATCTTCAGCCATACCTTCTAAGAAAATCGGTTTGCTTCCATATACAATAAATAAAATCAAAGCAATAATTAAAATACCATTTATTATAGATATAACATTGGGACGTTGAAAAAGTTGAATAATCTTAGATTTCATATATATTATAGTTAATTAAAAAATAAAATGATATCATTATGATTTTCTTAGTTCATTGTATAAATAAAGAACGATGGAAGGAAACATTTCAATGATATTTGACACAGAAACGACTGGGTTAATTCCTAAAATAGATTTATCTTTTAATTGGGAAGAAGTTGATATTTCAACATTTCCTTACATTCTTCAATTAAGTTTTGTTACTATCAATGAATCAACTCATCAGATACAAGGAGTATATGATGAGTTAATAAAATTACCAGAAGGGTTTGTCATTGATCCATTTGTTACATCCATACACGGAATTACAAATGAAATGATAAATAAAAAGGGTAAGGATAGTGAGGCAGAAATTGATATTGTTATGAAAAATTATATACAATCAAATAAATTAATAGGACACAATGTATCGTTTGATATTACTATGTTATTAGTTGTGATTATTCGTATTTTACAAAAATATAAAAATATGGATGACGAATATGATGATGAAACCGCTGAAAAGATGAGTAAATGGTTAGGTTATTATGAAAACTTATTTGTAAGTTGGAGATATAAACACCATTGTACGATGAAACCAAATGTAAAATTATGTAATATATGGGTGAAGAGAAAAAACTCAGAACATATGTTCTTAAAATTTCCCAAATTAGCTGAACTACATTATGTTTTATTTCATTCTAATGTAAAATCATTACATAATTCATTAACCGATGTATTTGTTTGTCTAAGATGTTATTATTTTATTAAATACAAAATTGATTTGAGGTTAACAAATAAAACAGTCAGGGAATTATATAAATTAATTGAATAAAAATTCTTAGAGTTTATGCCGAACAAGTTATACAACTAGGTGGTTCAATTGTAAATTGTTGTGCCGTATGTTTTGCCTTTCTTCTTAAATAATACATACCTGTTTTCAATCCTTTTTTCCAGCTATAAAAAAGCATAGATGTTAATATTTTATAATTTGGGTCTTCTACCCATAAATTTAAACTTTGACTTTGACAAATATAAGCTCCTCTATCAGCAGACATTTCAATAATATGTTTCATTGGAATTTCCCATACTATCTTATATTTTTGTAATATGTGTTTAGGTAAAAAGGTTAAATGTTGAATACTTCCCTTATTTTGTATAATACTATTTTTTACAGTTTCATCCCATACACCTATACTCAATAACTCTTTTATTAAATACTTATTTGTAATTACGAATTCTCCTGCGTGAGTTCCTCTACTATAAATATTACTTGTAAATGGTTCAAAACATTCATTAAATCCTAATATCTGTGACGTTGAAGCTGTTGGCATCGGCGCTAACAATAAAGAATTTCTTAATCCAAATTGAATAATTTTAGCTTTCATATTATTCCAATTGTATCTTTCATTCGTTGGTTCTACATTCCACATATCAAATTGAAGAATACCTTCAGAAGCAGGAGAACCAATAAATGTTTCATAAGAACCATTTAATTGTGCTAATTCATTACTTTTTTCCAAAGCACCGTGATAAATAGTTTCAAATATTTTTTTATTTACTTCTAACGCTTCATCGCTATGAAAAGCGATATCCATTTTAATAAAAGCATCAGCTAAACCTTGAACTCCAATACCAATAGGTCTGTGTGCGAAATTACTTATTTTACTTTTTTCTGTTGGATAAAAGTTAATATCAATAATATTATTTAAATTCTGGGTCAATACTTTTGCTACATAATGTAATTTAACATAATCAAATTCTTTTGTTGTTTCGTCTACAAAAGTAGGTAATGCGATACTTGCCAAATTACATACAGCTGTTTGGTCCTTATCAGAATACTGCATTATCTCCGTACATAAATTAGATGAACGAATAATACCTATATTTTTTTGATTTGTTTTATTATTCACACTATCTTTAAAGGTAATATAAGGTGTTCCTGTTTCCATAATAGTATCTAAAATTTTATACCATAAATCACGCGCCTTTATTACTTTGTAAGGTCCTGGGGGTATTTCCCCTTTTGCTATTTGGTCTTCATAACTTTCATATAATACCCTAAAATCATTCCCATATACATCAGGTAATCCTTTAAAAGTATCAGGACACATCAACGTCCATTGCGAGTCTGTTTCAATTCGTTTCATAAATAGGTCGCATATCCATAATCCATAAAATAAATCTCTAGCTTTTGCGTCTTCATCTCCGTGATTTGTTTTCAAATCTAAGAAAGGTTCAATATCTAAATGCCATGGTTCTAGATAAATCGCACAAGAACTATTTCTTTTTCCAGATTGATTAATAAAACGCGCCATATTATTGAATACACGAAGCATAGGACATATTCCTCTAGATACCCCATTTGTCCCACGAATGACACTATTATTTCCACGAATATTATGAACGTGTAACCCAATACCACCAGAATATTTAGAGATAATAGCGCAATCTTTCATTGTGTCAAAAATGCCATCCACGCTATCATCCTGCATCCCAACTAAAAAACAAGAACTTAATTGGGGGTTTTTAGTTCCAGCATAAAATAATGTAGGTGTAGCATGAATCATATATTTTTTAGATAACAAATCATATGTTTCTTGAATTTTATCAAAATCACTATCAGTTAAATATACAGAATTTTTCATATGAATAAAGATACTTACTCGTAAAAATAAATGTTGAGGTCTTTCAACAACTTTTCCTTTTTTCTTTATCAAATAACTCGTTTCAAGTGTTTTAAATCCAAAATAATCAAATGAATAATCTCTAGAATAATCCAACATTTCTTGATAACGTTCGTAATTTACAGATACATTTTCCATAAATGTGTCATCCAACAAACTAAATTCATCTGGGCTATCAACAGAATATAAACGAACGCAAGTATCTAAGAAACTAGATGATGTGCTTTTGTGATTATTTGATATTAATATTTTTGATGCTAAAATTCCATAATCAGTATGGACGCTTGATAACGTTTGGCAATATTCAGCACTCAATATATCAATATCATATGTAGATATGTTATCCACCAATTGTTCTATAACTTTAATGGCTATAGAGGTAATGTTGATTGTTAACTGAGGGTCAGTTGATAAATTCGTCAATCTTTTTAAAATTTTATCAAACGACATTATTTCAGTGCCCCCACAACGTTTTTTTACTCGCATGTTCTGAGTAAATTCCATTACTTATACTAACAATATATCTCACTCAATTTATATCGTTTTCTTTTTCTGTATTAATATATATGAGATTAAATAAATATATGTTGATAACATTTATCTTATTTGCTGTTTTGGTTTATATAGCAAATAACCCCAACAATTTATCAGAAGGATACGAAAATCTTTTTACTTTAACACCAGGCAATGCCGAGGGAGATAACTATTTATTAAAGGGTCAATTTCCCATTTCTAAAAATCCTGTTTCTACTAAACAGTATTCAAAAGAATGGCAGTTATATCCTGTTTTTTCTATTCCCAGTTTCAAACAAATGACAAATAATTTAAGATATTTTAATAACCCAAGTATCGCCCACGAATCGCCTGAAGATTTCTTAGATACTTTTTATGGAAGTAAATCAGCAAAATCAAATATTATCAGCTACGGTGATGTAAATCCCATTCTTACTTACCATGAACCTAGGGTGGGTTATTGGAATACAAAGGTAGATGTGATGTATTAAATAAAAAATTGATTTTATTTTCTTAGAATGTTTTGATTATAAAAGATTAATTATGTCGGAAATAAATTTACACAATGTCTATGATTTCGTTACATACGAATACAATTTATTAATTCAAGTTCTCTTTGTTGAATGGGATAAAAATAATGAAGTCGTAAATAATTTGATGGAGAATGAAGGGTATCAATCTCTTACTGAAAAACGCGGGTTCTTGTGGATAGACAAACTAAAAGAAATAACTAATTGGAGTGATGGCGATATAATAAACATTATAGGTTCATTTACACATAATAATGGAAGATTAACCATTACTTGGGAATTTAACAAAACGAAATCAGCCCGACATATTCTTATCCTTGGTGATGGATATTTTTATAAAAGGGATTACAAACAAGATTATAAACCATTAGTGAAAGTTGAGTGTTTATATAATGATTTAATGTATGATACGGTATTACCCTACATTTTAAAATAACATTACTTATTTAAAGATTATGATGTAAAATAGAGTATAATGTATAAGATTACTATCTGTTGCGAATACAATGGAGAACAATTATTGTCTTTTAATGATAATTCAATTGACACAAAGAAAAATCCTACTATTCGTAGAGATATCTACAAATATTTGAAACCAAATAGAGTTTCATTTATAAAAAATATAAATATTTTACATAAGGATTTTGTTGAAGAAACTACGAAAGAATACAGTACAGTAAGTGTTAAAAAAATTGAGTTTGTATGTAATCGCGAAATTAATGAGTTTCAATTTAAATGGTTTATCAATTATCTGAAATTTATTGGATTTAAGAGTTATAGAGATACAAATACCATTAAATTTATTGAAGATGGAGAAATAGTATTCAACTATAATTTTGATGATGCTGTTTCTTGGAATGTTAATGAAAGGGATGTTGTTATATTAACTAAGAGTTATAAAACACAACTTGTTGTATAAATATTATACTTTTTTAGTTTTTTGTAAAATATATGGTAAATACAAAAAAATGATTTGATGTATTTCTGACACTAATTATTTCAGTAATACATCAAAAGAGATGACGAACGTTGAGGGTTTAAATTCTGCTATTGCGATCTATCTTCGTGGAAACACCACAAGATACCTGGAGCGAGGTGAGTATGGTTCTCTTAGTGCTATGATGAATTCCACAGACAGGGATTTCGTATCACTAGCAGAATTCATTGAACGCGAACTAATTGTAAAAATAGCTTATTCTTGGAATAATCGCATACACGACATAGGAGCTTGGCGTTACGACCCTATGTTTCGTGCTATGTATAATACTATTACACAAAATCCAGTCTTAATTTCACATATGATAGATGTCATTAAAGCAGGAAGAAGAGGAGATGGTCTAGAAGAACTCACTGAATACTCCCAAGTTGAGGTTATGCGTCATTATGCTTATTATCACGCATTTTCGCTCGGTGAAGATTTCTTCAGTGAAATTATTGGAGAATTCTTCAATCGGGACCCAGAAGATGATGATGATATTCCTAATAATAGACGACGCCCCTATGATGATACATCGGATGATGAATCTGACGACGATTATATTCCTGAACTTGATGACACACCTACCCGAATTCCGCCACCCGTATAAACTATTTACTACTATAAAACAAAAAATAAAAAATAAAAGAAAACAAAAATAAATCACAAAAATAAAAAAGAATGATGTAACAGCCATTTTTTATTTTTAGTTTTTACAAAATAGAGCCAAATAAAAAAAAATGATTTGATTTAATACTGACGTTAATTATTTCAGTAATACATCAAAAGCGATGACAACGATTGAGAGTTTAAACACTATGGTCGAGTTGTATCTTCGTGGTTCTACTACGAGATATATAGAACTAGGTGAGTATGAAACATTTGACGATATGCTTCATGAAAACGCATACAATTATGCCGAATCTTTCATTGAAATGGAACTAATTCACGAAATAGCTTATTCATGGTGTAAAGGCATTTACGATATCGGCAACTGGCGTTACTACCCAATGTTTCGCAGTATGTACGCAACTATCATCGCCAACCCTGTATTAATTTCACATATGAATGAATTCATAACTACTAGTAGAGCCACTATGGGACGCGATCCATACCCAGGCGTATACCAACCAGTGGATCTTTTTAGAAATTATACTTGGCATTATGCTCTTTCATTAAATCGTGAATTCTTTAAAAAAATCATCACGGAACATTTCATTGAAGCCAGTCGCGAACTACTAATCTTTACCAGACGTCGCACCGATGACAGTGATGATGAAGTTTCAGATGATGATGAGGATGAGGAGGATGAGGAGGATGATGATGAGGATGAGGAGGATGAGGATAAGGATGATGAGGATGAGGATGATGAGGATCAAGATGACAGCTCTACCTAGACAAATTCCACCCACTTACATAAACTATTTACTAGTATAAACTAAAAAATATAAAAAATAAATTAAAATAAAAAACAAAAAAGAATGGTGTAACAACCATTTTTTATTTAAAATGATTACAAAATATCTAATAATACAATATTATAATAAATTATTATATGAGTAAGAGACAACACAGTAAACAAACAAAAGGATTGAAAAGAGATATTATTGACAAGTTTTATACAAAAAATGATGTTGTTAATAGTTGTATTCAAATTATTAGAGATAATGTGGAATTCAATGATAATGACGCTATTATTGAACCAAGTTCAGGAAATGGTTCATTCATTAATGGAATTAAATCGTTATCTAAGAATTATATCTTTTACGATCTGGAACCAGAACATGATGAAATCACCCAAAAAGATTATTTACTTTTTAATCCACAAGAAATAAAAAGTAAATATGAAAATATTCACGTGATAGGAAATCCACCATTTGGTCGCCAATCATCATTAGCTATTAAATTTATTAAAAAATCTTGCGAATTTGCGGATTCAGTATCTTTTATATTACCTAAGAGTTTTAAAAAAGATAGTTTGAAAAATAAAATACCATCAAAATTTCATCTTATATCCGAATATGATTTACCAAGTTATTCTTTCTTAGTAAATGGAGAAGAGTATGACGTGCCGTGTGTTTTTCAAATATGGAAAAAAATGGTTGATAATCGCCCAGTTGTTGAAAAATTAGAACCATTACATTTTATATTTGTTAACAAATCGGATGATCCAGATATATCATTTCGTAGAGTAGGTGTAAATGCGGGGGTAATAGATAAAAATGTGGAAGAAAAAAGTATTCAATCACATTATTTTATAAAATTTACAAATGATAAATTAATAGATGAAAATATATTATTATTATCACATATAACTTTTGATTTTAATAATACGGTAGGACCTAAATCCATATCAAGACAAGAGTTGATTTATAAATTTAATTTACATTTGGAAGTATAAATATATTATATTTTGTAAATTTTTCAAATAACATAAGGTATTATTTTCAAATCCAACTTCAAATAATTTATACGTCTTATTTTTTTTACTCTTAAATTGTATTTGATTACATACAACACATAATATTCTACAATTTTCATTATTCAATGTATTATCAAGTAAATATTTAGAACCTCTATTTGTTTGGTGTCCTCCACCCCATAAATCTAATTGGTTCATTCCTATGAGTATTTTATTCGTTTCCTTATGTAAAATATACCAATCAGGAATTTCACTTGTTGTATGGATTGGATGTTTTGTTTCAAAACAAACTTCATAAACTTCAGGATTTAATTCTAACTTAACAATGTTTTCCTTAACTATCTTATTAAATTTATTTCCTCGTTTTGAGCCCTTAGTTCCAGGTGGTATTAAATCTATAGTATATTCTTGTATTATTTTAGTTTTTATTTCTTCATCAATTCCATATTTTTCTAATAAAGATGATAATTTAGTTATTCTTTTTTTAACCGACTTACAATCTTCATATTCCTCAAACATATTTTTATCTGTTAGTTTATCCAAAGCATCGTGACAAACCTCTAGTGTAATTCTTTGATTGATTTCTTCCATTGTATTCAACGTACAAATTTGTACGTTGAATACAATAATATCAAATATAATTCATTTTTTTATTAAAATAATAAAGATGGATGGCAAATGGTTTGAGTTATACTTTGTTTGACGGCACGTGGTTTCGGCTTTCTATGTTGATATTCATTTTCCCTTTCATAAAGAATAATATCCCATAATTCTTTCATCTTAGGTAAATTATCTTGAAACCATTTACGATTTCGTTCTATATATAAAACGTGAAATATATCTAATTTCCAATAAAAACTACCAAGATAAGGAATATTTTTACTTTGATATTCATTTATTTTTTCTCCAAACCATATATCATATTCATCTGATTCCATATCAAGGGGTTTATATTCATATAATGGTTTTCCATTTTCACAAAAATAAAGAATAATTCCTTTTTCATTTCCATTTTGAGTATATGTAAAACTTCCATCATTTGAATATTCATATTCACTTTCATATTCGCTAAATTTCGTTTCTATAAATTCAGCAACATCCAAATCACAAACTTCCATTTGATTTTGAACTTGACACCAATATTCCCATTTAATGTCATCTTTAATTTCGCGTGATTTAGGATTTTTGATTTCAACCAATCTTCCATATTTATGAGATTCAGGAGTAATAACTATTCCATCTGGAGAAGCACCTAAGAACTTAATTGTATCGTGGGGAATACAACCAAACATTCCAATTTTTACATTATTACGTTTTTCATAAATACTCACTGTAATTTCTTCATAACGAACACCATATTGAAGACTAGAATCGGTATTTACATACTTTATTTCATTACCATTAACGGAACTTGAACGCTTTTCATTATATTCTTTACATTTCTCATAAATAAGTTGATTTTTCTCGCTATCACTACCAAAACATTTATAGATGTTACTAGCTGTTAACAAATTACTTCGCATAGCATACCATTTTTCACTTCTTTGAAGAATACGATTACTGGCATAATTTAATTCCGCAAGTCGTATTTCTATAAATTCTTTACCAGCCACGTGATTTACATCAGATAACCTAAATTTTAAAGGATAAACATATGTAAAAAATAACATAAAGGAAAAATCAAAGATATTGTTATCGTCTTCTTCATAAATAGATTTGTGATATAAAATAAATTGTATCATAGATACATCATCCAAAAAGTATATTTGTAAATAATTAAATAAATCTTCAATCATATATTCATAGAATTCACTTTGACTTATATAACATGGGTTTAATGTTATATAATCATTCAATATACTTATCAATAAAAAAGATAGTTCCAACATAAATTTAACATTGGAGTAATTATATTGATATCCCAAGTTCGATAAAGAATTGTATATGTAATGTGAATAAACTATATCCATATACAATATATTTGTATGAAATATTTAAATAGGTGAATTATCATTAATTTCACCAACAATTGTTTCGGCGACGGGTTTAGAATTAGACCGAACTTTCAATGTTGTGCTATTCTTCACATTTTTTTTTAATGTAAATGATTTTGTTCCTTTATTAAATACTAGTAAAGGAACATCTGTAATAATTCCTGTCGTTTTGTTATAGACAACATCCTTTACCTTATTTAATTTCTTTTTATCCAAACAATCTCTAAAAAATTGAATAAGTAATGTTTCATCTTCGGGTGAAAAACTATTTTTTGTAGCATAATCGCTAGCAAATTGAGTTAATTTTTCTAATCTTACACTTTTATTTAATTTACACCATTGTTCTGTATTGTTTGTTGCTTTTTCACTTTCTAAGAAATCATCAATCATAGAAAGTGAATTACTCTGCGTTGTGCTTGAATATTCGTGCCCGTAACTTGATTTTCTTGAAAATAAATTCGTTGTTCCTGGGGATTTATTCATAACGACAATAACCGTGTATATTATTTATATCATTACGACTATATATTTATATATTTATTTTAGTAGATAATTTTGAAAATGGTTCGTTTCTTTATAAACAAGCATATCATCGCATCTTGATGTTGTTGGGAAATTTTCTTCTCCATAAATATCCTGAAGAAGTAACCATTGAAATAAACCCCCCGTATATCCATATACATTTTTAAAACCTAATTGTATCAATTGATTACATTTTTTTTCAATATCATTATCAGATGAATTTGCTCCATAAACAATAATATTGATGTTTTTGTTTGAACTAAGATAATGATTTACAATTGTTTCTTCATTGATACTAGGTATCGTATTTTTTATTAAACAATGTTGTTTTGTTATAGGTAACGTGTTAATTAAAATAAAAGATGATGAGTTTTCTATGGCAAACGAAACATCCTGAAAACTTATTTTTGTATAAAGCGTATTTCCCATTGTAAATAAATAAGTATAGTTATAAATATTAAATTAATTATATATGATTAATGACTATTAATTTAAGATTAATGGCTATTAATTAAAACATACGACTATTTCTATACTCTCTTTTTTAATACCCTTGGATGCCGATATAGATAATTCGGCACGTTTTTTACGATTTTTAACTGGTTTTGTTACTTCACCATCCTTTGATACCGCAACTACATCATCAATACGTTTATTTGCTGAATTACGCGAATTCATATCATTTTCAATCGCATCATAATTTGCTTCAATATATTCCAATACTTTATTTTCTATAGCCCATTTAAAAAAATTTAATTGACCTATCGTAGTCTCAATAAAAGTATCGGGTGTAAATGGTATTTGAATTCTATCCCATCTACAAAATGGGTCAAACCTTTTCTTAGAATAAGCCTTCAGCTTCAATTTGTAATCGGTATATACTTTGAAACGTTCTCCATTCAAATTATATACTGTAAAATATTTTTTTGAATAATTTGTTGTAAACCAATCTACAATTCGTAATGACATTTTCGTTTCACCTGTGATGATATTCAACATCTTTTCCAAATATGACTTGTTTGACACGTAAAATTCTTTTAAATTAGAAAGAATAAGTTCATTCTGGGTAGTGTGACTTACAATATTCATATTGAATAAGCACTCTATTAATCTTTAATATTGTTTGCGTGTTATTTTTCTTTTATTTTTTGTTATTTTTTGTCTTCGTGTTCTTTTCTTACGTCTTATTGTTTTTCTTTTGGGTTTGTATTTGCCTCCTTTCATCCCACTACTAGATCTACCTCTCAATGTTTTTGGATTACGTTCTGAATCTGGATATTCAGAACCCTTTCTTCCACGGTGTATTTTAAGTCTTGGTAAAATACGCGATGATGTTTCTTGGGTTATTTGTAAATCTGTAGTTATTATGTTGTCTATAATTGATTGTATTTCTTCATCACTTATATACGATGGATCTAAGAAAGATCTATTTAGAATTACTTCTACTATTTCCCGTTTAATATCAGGATATGTTTCTTTCAACCCACTATGTTGTAAAAAATGATTTATTCTGGTATCCAATTCTTCTTCAATAGAACGTAAAAATTCTTGTTGTCTCTCATAAATTTCCTGATCTTTTTCTTCTTCAATATAACGTAAAAATTCTTGTTGTCTCTGAAAAATTTCCTGATCTTTTTCCTCTTCTTCCATTTTCTTTATAGCTTTTTTCGTTTCTTCTGGTTTCATGGCACTTATGGCAAAAGTATTCAAATGAGACGGATCAACAGATATTGGAGTATAATTAAACCACGGACTTCTTAGTGAATTCAACATTTCTTGAAAAGTTCTTTTATTGAAAATATGAATCCATTTATATATGCTTTGACGTTGTTCTTCAATGCTACTACTCTCACGGAATTTCTCTATACGTTTATTGATTATATCGGTAGTAACAGTTGAAATAATATCCGCCGTTTTATTTTGTAATAATATTCTTGAGTTGGATAATACAGGTTGAATTACTGATGCCGATTTTTTACGCGTGGTTGATTTTCTACCAACTTCACTGAGAAATGTGGGAGATATTACCGCAGATTTAGTCTGTGAAATTCTACAACTACCGTCAATAATAGATACATCTAACAATAAAATATAAGATAAATAGAATTGAAGATATGAAAAAGGAACAAGTTGTTTTCTATCCAAATCTGCTAAAATAAACCAATGGTCTGCTATTTGTTTTCTTATTCCATCGTTTGGTATCAATGCCCGAAATAAATCACTATCTAATCGCAATTTTATAATATTATGGAATAATTCGGGCACTTGACCTGTATATGTTTCATCTATTTTACTACCATTATACATTATATTAGACTGACTTATACAAATATCACTGTTACTTTCAGATGGTGATGTTGAACCAAATAAACTTTCATAAATCCAACGTATTCGTTCAATGATAGGGTTAGGGTTCGTAACAATTTTAGTTGGAACTTTAATAACCATTTCACTCAAATATTTTAGAGTTGAATACATAATATATAAACCATATGGACTAAGTCGCATTGGCATTCTAAATTCCATATGCGTTCCCTGTTCTGTTGTAATCTCACATACAGTATTTTCACCTGGATTCTCGGATAAAACATATGCCTTTTCATATACGTAAAATATATCTTTATAAAATCCAGGCATCTTTCTATCTCTACAATTTGGAAAATTTCGTATCCCACAACTATTATACATTCTTTCATGTAATTTTAAAAGGGTTTGCCTTATGTTAGCATCGTCAAGAATAACACCCCTTTTCAGTAAGTCTTCTATAAACGAATAATAACTAGTTGTAGCAATAAGTAAAGCTTGATCGATGGAAATTTTGCCGCCGTTCGAACCAACGAATTTGTTTACTATTTTCCCTTGATTAAGTCTCATTATTTCATTGGATATAAAACCAAGTCCTTTCCCGTGTGTTTCAGATATTGTTTCGCCAGGTGGTAATTGAACTGGAACATGGCTATCTCCGTCACTTATTATGTGAATATTTGTATGGTAAGAATTATTAGACGTGTCCTTGATAGTTACATTTTCATTAAAATCCCTCGAACAATACGTCATTAAACCAAATGTATTATATCCTACCATAGCTAAAGCTCTCGTGGGAAATAACGGTATTCCAGGATATGTCAAACGAAGTGTATTGTTATCTAAACCGTGAGCTTGTATATGGAATACTGCTTGAGGAACATTATTTAACGAATGACCGTCAGTCGCCAATTGTTTGTCTAACAATTCTGATATCTTACCATAATCTAAACTATTAACATTCATAATGTATATAATTACCACACATTATTTATTTCTTATGAGATTTTCTATGCTTCATACGTTTCTTAGTTACATTCATTTTACGTTTCCCACCAATTGATTTTGTTCTCTTTATATCTACCCGATGCTCTCTTGGGTTATTTGTGCCTTCAGAAGGATGATTCCTAAAACGTTTTACATACTCGGTAGGTAAAAAAGATGGTCTATCCGTTTTTGTCCTTGTACGTTCCACATAATTATTTGCTATCATTTTTAATAATTTTATTGAACGACTTTTTTCAAGATTGTAACTATTACAAGTTGGATCTATAATGTATATATGATCGTATTTCATTCCATTAATAAAGATATCTATCAACTCATCCAAAGTTACTTCGGGTAATAAAGCTTCTTTACTAGGTGATAATGATGAGCTAGGGGTATATCGGTCAATTTGGTTTGTCATCATATCATATTTGCGAAATCTCTCTCGCCATATTCTTTCCAATCTCGCCATTTCATCCTTTAATTTTTGTATTTTTTTATCCAGTTGTAAAAGAAGTTGTTGTTTTTCTTCAACAGACATTTCTGTATCGTTTGTATAATTAGCCTTCTTTTTTTGTTGATATGTTATATGATTTTGTATTACTCGTATTTCGTGTATTTTATAATGTGTTAATTTTGTTTTCCAATACATATAACATGATTTCTTTTGAGGTTTTACATTACCATCCTCGTCAAAATAATTTTCTTCTTCATAAATAACTGGTTCATCATCATCACTCCTTATTTTTAATGGTTCGTGACCTTCCATTTGATTTAAATTTATTGCCAATCTATTTTCTTTTTCAATATTAATATCATTTACCATAGGTAATCCAGCAAGAGTATATTCGTCATCTGATGGAACACTAGATTGTAAAACAGTAATACCATATTCAGGACAGCGTCTTTGTCTTTCTCTTAATAATATACATCTTCCCCCTTCACAATCGCTTGTTTCTTCATTACAATATTCATGCGTATTTGGATACATATAAAATACTTTATTATAATGAGGTTTAGTTAATTTAAATGCGTCTGTTGGGTGTGTTGTAGTATCCCTTTCTAGATTATACTTATGAAAATAAGGAATATTGCTATTCGCATAAACCAATGGAATATTTTCAGTAATTATTTTTATACAATCTTTAGCTAGTTTACAACCCGTCATATTTGGTTTCTTAGATAAGTCGTTATATACACTATGGAAATATTCCATCGCCATTACGTCCAGTGCCTGACCACACAACAAAACATCCGATACACCTTCTCTTTTACTTCCTCTCATTGTCATTGTGGGACATTCTGCGCGCATTAATCCTTTACGTCCTATTCCACTGGCAACGGTTAATATAGTCGCATTATTTCTTACACTATCTTTTATATAATCAATAACACCATTATTAAACGCAATCTCTCCATGACCTTGAACGCAAACAGTTATACATTTTTTATTATATTGTGATGTTCTTCTACTTTCACCCGATTGTTTCATAATAATTATACTAAATACATATATTAAATAAAAAAATAAAAATGAACTTGAATACCAATCACTATTAAATAGTAATAATAAGTAAAATAACGATAATACCGAAAATATGTTGGCTCAAACAAAACTCACTAAGAAAGAATGGGAAATGGTTGAAATCAAAGTAACTCCTGATAAAATGGAAATATTAGAAATGATGGCTCAAGGTTATGATAATGATAAAATTACTTGTTATAAACTTCAATCATTAGTTAGCTTTCTTAAATTGGAAAATACGAATGAAATTGATAATTATATTTACGAACAATTTTTCAAAAAGAATGTAACAGAATTATTATCATTGCTTTCATCTCCTGAAAATATTACATTCAGTCACCCAACCAAATCATTAAAAAACAAAGTAAAAAAATCGGATATGATACGCATTACACATAATACAACAAATATTATCAGTGACAATACATATGAATATATTCTTTTACAATTTATTGAAAAATTATTAACATCAAAAAGGGTTGTTCGTAAATCCAAATCTTCTTCCATCCCACCCGTTGATTGGCGATTTTATTATTTTACTCTTTATAAAATTCAACAAACATTTGTTCCAAATACAAATAAAGTTGTTCTTTCGTTTCTTTCTGCTATCTTTGAATATTTTCAACCTGATATAAATATTATTGACTTTGTTTATAACGCGAAATTATTCATTGAAAAGAATGACAACTTGTTTCGTTACAAACACTTAACTTTATACGACCATCAAAAAAGAATTGTATCTGCTTGTAAAACATATCATTCATCACCCAAACTTGTGCTTTATATAGCACCAACAGGAACAGGTAAAACTCTTACACCTATTTTATTGTCATCGGCTTATAAAGTAATATATGTTTGTGCCGCAAAACACGTAGGGTTGAGTTTGGCAAAATCCGCTATTTCCATTCATAAAAAAATAGCATTTGCTTATGGTTGTTCTTGTCCCAATGATGTAAAATTACATTACTTTGCTGCGAAAGAATATACAAAAAATTCAAAGAGTGGTGGTATTCATAAAGTAGATAATAGCGTAGGTGATAAAGTGGAAATTATTATATGTGATGTATTATCTTATTTACCAGCAATGAATTATATGCTACGATTTAACGAATCAACCTCAATTATAACCTATTTTGATGAACCAACTATATTCTTAGATTATCCATCTCATCCATCTCATGAAGTAATTCATAAAAATTGGAGTGAGAACGTTATTCCCAACGTCATTCTCTCTTCAGCTACTCTTCCAAAAGAAGAGGAAATTCCTGAAACCATAAGAGATTTTCGTTCAAAATTTGAAAATTCGGTTATTATTAATATTGTAAGTTATGAATGTTCCAAATCTATACCTTTAATCAATAAAGATGGATATATTGCCCTTCCTCATTATGATGTTGAAGAGTTATCGGATGTAAAAAGAATGGCAAATCATATTATTGAAAATCCAACTATTCTAAGATATTTAGATATAGGTGAATGCGTTCATTTCATTCAAGAATTTGAGAAAACGGATTATTGTAAAGAAAGAGAGGATTTATCATTATTATCAAATATAGACCATTTAGATAAGGTAGAATTAATGAATATCAAACTTCACTATCTCCATATTTTGAAATATATTAACCAAGAAACGTGGGAAATTATTATGGGTTCGTTATCTATATCAAGAGGATTATACATTCAACCTTTTATCAAACCAAAAAGCATTGGTCCTGGTTCTTCGGTTTCATTATCTTCTACAAAATTTATTTCCAAACCTCTTGTGCGTTTATCCAGCATATCAACAGAAACTCCAAATTTACACGAAAAGGTCGCACCATCTATACCACCTTCTAGTAGAAATGAATTTGGTATTTATATTACTACCAAAGACGCTCATACATTAAATGATGGTCCAACCATCTTTCTTACAAATGATATTGAAAAGGTATCGCAGTTTTATATAATACAGTCAAATATTCCATCTGTTGTTATGGATGATATAGCAGGTAAAATAGATTTTAACAGTCAGGTGTTAGCAAAAATAGATATATTAGAGAAAGCATTAGATGATATAAATACCAAAAGATTGAAAAGCAATACAGAAACAAGTAAGATAGAAAAGAGAATGAATCAAGATACACAGTCGGATCAAGAAAGTAAAACAAAGGGTGTTGAGAAATTAACAAGTGAATTAAATGGATTATCATCATCTTTAAAATCTATCCATTTACCAGAAAAATATATTCCAAATAAACCTTCTCATATTCAACATTGGATTGGGGATACACGATTAAATTATACTCCTTTTACAAGTGACATTGACGAAGAAATTGTAGAAAAAATAATGAAATTACATATTAGTCAAATGTGGAAATTATTGTTATTAATGGGTATTGGTGTATTTAGCAATAAACATTCTTCCGATGAATACACGGAAATTATGAAAATGTTAGCAGATAATCAACAATTGTATTTAATTATTGCGTCAAGTGATTATATTTATGGAACAAATTATCAATTTTGTAATTGTTATATAAGTAAAAATATGGAACTTACCCAAGAAAAAGTTATTCAAGCTATTGGACGCGTTGGTAGAAATAATTTACAACAAAATTATAGTATTCGGTTTCGTTCAAACGAACATATACAAAAATTATTTAACCCAGAAGAGATAAAACAAGAAGCGATTAATATGAATTTATTATTTCAATCAGACGATTTATCTGATATGTAAAACTAACATAATTCCAATATAAATTTATAAATTATCCGTTGCTGTTGTAAATTATTTTTTTATTGTTCTACGTTTTTTTATTGTTCTACGTTTCTTATTTGGTTTATGTTTTTTAGATTTTCTTTTACCACCAAATGTCGGATTACGTTTTTCCATTGCTTTCACTCTTGCGGTATTATATGAATTGCGAACTCTATATATCGCATTATCATCGGAATTACGATTAGGAGCATAATTCGTAACTATTGGAAATTCCGACGGATTTACTTTATTTGTTCTAACCTTTTCTCTAATGTTATGAGAATGTAATTGAAATAACGCCTTACTACGATTTTCGCTAAGTTCGCAAAAATTACAAGTTGGGTCTATGATATATAAATGGTCGTATCCCATACCATCAATAAACATATCTATTATCTCGGACAGTGTAACCTTGGGTAGATACATTGTTTCTACCCACGACATATACGCAACAGGTTTGTCGATATCAAATGTTCCAGTCATAGTTTCATAATTGTGTTCTTGTGATGAACTGTAATCTAACGATTTTTCTCTTAGATTATTTAAATCTTGTTTCATATTCTCATTTGATGTTAATGATGATATTTTACGTATATCTTCATCTACTATATTCAAACTTTTCATCAAACCACTATTTAATTTACGCCCCCAATATTCATATGTAGAATACCGACGACTACCAATTCTGTTACGACTTTCGTCTTGATTTAAATTGACATATAATCTGTTTTCATATTCTATTCCAGAAAGAGTATATGGTTTATCTTCTGTAACAGATGAATGAACTATAGTAACGCCATATTCAGGACATACACGAAATTCTCGTTCTTTGTGGGTACACCTCCCATCCTCACATCCTTTTTTATAGAGACAATCTTCGTGGTCGGTTGGGTGTAAAAGATACATTTTATCATAAACTGGCGTCCTTTTTACGACTGGTTCAACAGGTTTTCTGGATATACTTTCTAACACACTCTCGTGAAAATATGGTATACCACTATTTGCGTAAATCAAATGAATGTTTTGTTTACTCAACTCCATTCCTTCTTTATCCACATTAAAATTTTTATCGCGTTTATGGTTATCATCTAAAGCTTGATAAGATTTATGAAGATAGTCAATCAATTTTAAGTCTACTTGTGGAACTTCTATTTCTATCTCAGGTATATTTTTTTTAACATTGGCTGGAATTGTCATTTTATTAGGAACCATATCAGATATTCCAGGAATGAATACCCCACCAGGTATATTAAGCATAGTAACTTTCTTTGCCTTTTTTATTGGTATAATTTCTAATGACTCATCGTTCATCAGTAACTCTCCGTGACCTTGAATAAAAATAGTTATACTTTTTTTTTCATGAGTTTCATTATCTGTTTTTATCATAATACTTATATATTATATTATGATAAAACTTTACAAAAAATAAATGTTACTTCTACATGCGTTTTTTACGTGAAGATATAAATGATTTTATAAAACTTTTGTCAAACGCAATCATACAGTCTTTTTTTTGTTTTCTATCTATAAATTGATTACATAGATGTTTTTTTATGGATTGAACTTCCTTGTTTTTTAATTGTTTAATTGCTATTTTTCTTAACTCACTATTATTCATATTATTATATAATATGATATTTTTTAGATTTCAATTTTTTAAAGACCCATATTACCAATGAAAAAATGGGATATAACCCCATTTTTTCATTTTTTTGTTTATGAAATATTTTTATTGTGAAATATTTTTATTGTGATTATACATCAATTCCAAGTATTTGACGATATACATTGTTGTTAAATGAATCGGGAATGCGGCACATCGGACATCTCAAATCAACCTCACCATTCACTCTTGTATATACTCCAGTATAACAAGAGGAGCAAACTGTGTGGCTACAGTGTTCCAATGTAAAGCATTGGGTAGCTTCAGTGAAGCATATACAGCAGTCGTGAGTTTCCATTACACGTGGTGTAAAGCTTGTTTCTGGTTCTGCGTCTGTGTAAATGTTATTGTCGTTAAAGATAAGAGGATTGATATCTACAATTTCGGGGATATTCCAGAAGGGTCTTCGTTGATTTGTATAATTATAAACGTTACTTCTATCTAGTGGAGGAAACAAGTCATTTGAAATGATTGAGCGGTGAGGATTAAGTCCGCTATCATTTATATAATCATCTAATAAATTACTTGGCAATTGATTCATCATATTATCATTTTCATTAGAGTATTGATTTGTTTCTGGCATAAGCATATCATCTAATGAAACTGCTATACTATTTCCAGTCAAACCACCAAGATATTGGCTATTCATACTAGACCATCCAAGAGTATCGCTTCGATCACTCGTCTCTCTCTCATAGCTTCCACTTGGGGTTCGGTAGGAAGGTTGATTAATATTTCTCTCACTCCTTTCTACTAACCATAAATCATAGTAATATTCAGCACCTACATCATTTTGTTCAATTGTTCGGGATTCATTGCGTGAATGACGCATTTGAATCTCCTGACATTCGTTTTGAAAGTAAATATAGAAGTGAAGTTGACGATAATACATAGTTGGATATCTTTCTGCGATTGTTTGTGATATTAATGGGATAGGTGCGTTTTCTTCGGTAGGCATATAATAATAGTTAGGGTCGTGTATTTGGTTCCAACTTTCTGTGAGATGCATAACATCTGTAACGGAAATAGAAGGAAATGTGACACGAGCCACAGCAGTTACCTTTTCTACAAATTCGGCACAAGTCCAATCTGTATTTACTCTTAATTCAAAAGAGTTGTCTTCGGCGTAAGCGAGTTTGAAAGCGTATATCAACCACATTCTTGCTGGGGTAATTATCTTCATTTAATAAATATTTTTTAGTATCATTTTTTTATTTCTACTATTAGTTTGTGTATAACTAAATATTTACATATTACATATGAACGAAAATAATGGGTTTAGTTCAAACATTTTCGGACCACCACTTTGGTTATTCTTACATATTATATCATTTAATTATCCAATACATCCATCTGAAACAGATAAACATAATTATAGAAATTTCATTATAAATTTAAAAAATGTTTTACCTTGTAAAACTTGTAGAGAAAATTTAACTAAAAATTTTAAACAACTTCCTTTAACAATGAAAGATATGGAAAATAGAGATACTTTTTCCAAATACATTTACAATCTCCATAATGTTATTAATAAAATGTTACACAAAAATGTTAATATTAGCTATGACGATGTTAAAAAGCAATACGAACAATATAGAGCAAAATGTGATGTAAAAAATAAAACAGTAAAAAACAAACACGTTGGATGTGTTGTGCCGCTAAATTCAAAACATAAAAGAAAATGTATTATCAAAATAGTAAAAACAAGAAAAATGAAAAAATGATTACGATGACCCTCTTGTATTAAATGTAGGATTTGTAATATCCGAGATAGTTGATGAACTTCTTCGACTACCCGATGAACTAGATGAACTAGATGAACTAGATGAACTGGGTGAAATGCCTCTTTGATTTACTTCAGCTTCTTCATGGATAACTGGATTTGTATCTATTTCAGGACCCGTTAAATCAAATGTTTGTTTTAATATACTTAAGCTTTTATTCATATCCACTACAGGATTTTCTGTATCTGTTTCAGGAAGTTCCATACAATCAATTGTATTATTTTCATCATTTATTTTTTTTAAAATACAATCAATACAAGCGAAAACAGCACGTATAACATCTCTAGCATTTTTTAAATGAACGTCATCATCATATAACATTTTTTCATTGGGATTGTTTATATTATTAATATCTGTTTGTAAATCATCTATTAATTTTTTAAATTTTTGTTTGAATTCACCACATTTAATATCAGGTAATTCCAATAAAGTTGGTATAAGACGATATAAAGCATTACTAACATATCCATCATACTTTCCATCTTCATTAAAGGTGAATACTGAAGTCATATAAGTCTATTATATAAATATAGTTATTAATTATCGGCAGAATGTAAGTCATCCATAGTATATTCCTTATTTGTATTTTTTACATCACCAGTTGTTTTTAGGGAACAATATAATTCTCTTATTACATTCGGAGGTGCTATAGAACCTTCTTTGATAAATCCTCTTTTTCTTAGATAAGTTTTGATTTGAGAAATATCTTCACTTTTTAATTTTTTACATTCTTCTATAATTGTTTTACGAGTATTGGGTGTTTTTAATAAAATTCCTACTCTAGGAATTTGTCTATTTTTTTGTTTTCCTAATTTATATTTATTGTGTATTGTTTTCTTAATTTTTTTATTTATTTTAACGGGTATCATTGGAGTCGGTGATAATTCTTGTTTTTGTATTATTTCTTGTGGTTGATAATTATATGATTGAGGAATTATAGCGACAGGCAATGGCGATTGATGTTGATAAACTGGAGGTGATGGTAATGGTGATACTGGCAATTGTTGCTGATAAACTGGATGTGGAGGTAATGGTGATACTGGCAATTGTTGTTGATAAACTGGATGTGGATGTGTCAATTGTCTATGGTGTTGTTGTATGGGTGAAGATACAGGTGATGGTATGGGAGAGGATAAAAGATTGGGTGAAAATTGTATAGTTGATGACGTTTTATTTATTGGAGGCATAGGGTGGGATGTTTTTTTCCATTCCCTAAATGTTTTTTTTAATCCATTTTTCATATTACCCCATGGAACTTCACTATCAACGTTATATGAAAAAGATTTACGGGTTTTATTATGAATACTTTTTTTTGATTTCGTATTTTGTAACATTTGTTGAACGTATTCAATATCATTCTTTATGTTTATGATTGGGTCTTTTGTTTGTTTGAAAGGGTCATTTGTATTTGAATCGTCTTGAGATTTTTTATTTTTTAGACGATTTGTTATTAAAGTATAAATATCTGTATTTTTTATAGGTATATTCAATTGATTTTTCTTAGTTGTATTATTTTTTCGGGATTTCTTATTGCCATTCATATTCAATATATTAGGGTCTATGTTAATTGACTTAGTCGACATTTAGTTATATTGAGTGTTAATAAAAATAAATATTAACTTTTAATATTACAAATGGATGAGACAGCAAGCGTTTCTGATACTAGTAATATTAGTATATCAAGTGAAAATGAAGGTGACTTAACAAGTCACCTTCATACACATATTAATAACTTCGCAATTGATTTTGAAAGTATCATTAAAATATTACAGGTTATGATTATAGAAGCTAGAAATAAAAAAACAAATATTGGTGTTACTAAAAACAGTGATAGTGAAGATACTTCTACTACATCTTATAATAGTACTTCTTCTGCTCCACCATCTATTGTTCCTCCTGTTGTTCCTACTGGACTTTCTGGTTCTGCTCCGCCATCTACTGTTCCTCTTGTTGTTCCTACTGGACCTTCTGGTTCTGCTCCGCCATCTACTGTTCCTCTTGTTGTTCCTACTGGACCTTCTGGTTCTGCTCCTCCTCCATCTGGTCCTTCTGTTGTTCCTCCTGCTACTACTGGTGGTCCTGTAAATAATGACGTTGATACTAATGATGATGTAAACCCCGACAATGAACCTATTGCCGATGATAACGATAAAGCTAACTTAAAACCTTCTCCAGACCCTCCTACTAATAGTGATGGTCAGTCAACTCCTGCCACACCAATTGGACCCCCAATAAATATGGTTCCATCCAATGGAACAGCTAACTCTAACCCTAACTCTCCTAACTCTAACCCTTTTAATCCTAACCCTCCTAGTCCTAAACCTTTCACTGTTACTATGGCAGAGTTAGAAGCTAGATTAAAAAAGCTAAAAGAAGATGATATGACTGCTTCTCCATCTGAAACCGACAAAAAATTACAGCTTGTTTATGATATCAGTGGGTCACTCGCACAACATATAAATATAATAAGTAACATTTCAAATAAAACACCTCAATTAAATTACGCCAACAATTTATTTTTGACTATGTTAAATAACTCATTAACTAACATAAATACAACACGTAATCAATCATTGGGTTCATTTAACATAATGATTCCAAGAAAACCTGATATGAAATTAATTAATAATAGATTAAAAAATGTAACTATAAATAATTTAAAGGATTTAAAACAATTACTTGGCGAATTCAACGCAGAATCTACAGATAGTGACGAACAAACTAAAACGTTATTGAATATATACAATATAGCTGAAAAAATTCCATTTATTTGTAAACGCGATGAACGCAAAACATTACCAATACCTGTTATTATACAACCACAAAGCGAAAATAATATCAATGTCCCAATAGATGGTGACGAAATATCTCAACTTAAACAACAATTATTGGATAAAATAAATACAAATATACTTCAATTACAACAATTATCAATTGAACTCCTCCAAAAAAATATGGAATTACAACAATTATTGGCGGAATATTCCATCGGTAGTAATAGCGATGTCATTAAAACAGCATATGTTATTTCAAAAAGTTTAGATGGATATGTTACGACTGTTACTGATGAAATGAATGGTGAAGAAATGTTGAAACAACAAATCAATGACAGAAATATGACAGAAGAAATTCTAAAGGAAAAAATACAAGATAACACAGATATAATTAATAAAGTTAAAGCAACTATTACGGGTTCAATGAATGACGCAAATAAAATAATATCTCAACTTAGGTTGGCTAAAACTTCACAACAGTCTCCACAGACTTCTCCAGATTCATCTACATATTCATCGCCAGATTCATCTACAAGTTCCCTAAGCTATTCTACAACTACAAATAATTCTCTCGGTGATAGTTCTTTAATTGGTGTAAATTTTATCAATCCAAGTGAATATGCTACTGAAATTCAGGGGTTAAGGACTAGAATAAATAAATTAAAACAAGAATTACCTAACCCTTCATATGGATCTAATATTTTTGAAATATTAGATAATATATTAAATATGTTGGATAAAATATCATCAGATGAAAAAACTTTAGTAACAACAGAAACGAATAAAAAATATATGAGTAATATTTTATTTGATATTTCTAGCATTGTAAATCTTATAACATTTTGTAAGGTTTCTGATAACCCTGGGTATTGCGATACAATTAATAATATCCCATCCAATATACCTAATACAAGTATAGTTGATGTAACTCCCGATTTTGTTAATACTAATTTACCACAAATTGATGCGTATCTAAAACAAATTCTTACAAATATAGTTTCAAAAGTAAAAGATAAAGCGCAAGGTTATATAGATACATTGAATAAAATAATCGGTGAAGATAATTCAGGTACTAAATCAACCCAAATAAAAGAGGTAATGGAAAAAATTATTACTTTTATGACAGGCGGTGTATTAAAGGATATTACAGCGTTTGATAGTAATGTTTTACCAAACTATAATATTTTTATAGATCTTATTGGAAAAATAGGGACATTATTAAACAGTGTATCAAACTTTCACGCTGATGCATCTTATACGAATGATGTAAATGACATTCAATTTTATTTAATCAAAACAGTAATAAATATGTTAAATTGTATGTTTATAAATAATGATAATGAAAGTAGTTGTGCCGTCGCTAGTAATATTTCAAAACAAGGACCAATACAATCTGAAATAAATGATGTTGATGAAATTGTTAAAAAATATAATGTTTCAAACTTTAGTAGTGATAATATTGGTATTTTAAGAAATGATTTGGCTGATTTATTTCCAGGCGTTAATGTTCCAGGAACTGCGTCACCATTTACGTTTGGACAAGACATGGAAGATGAAACATTAAATATGGCAGATAGTAGTAGAACACTAGAACATCCACTTGGATTAAATGGAAG
>Ga0209084_1000183_pt1 | contig 60609 bp, 80 predicted proteins | sample C_130820_MF_Meta_FD_187309 | JGI IMG/M metagenome (GOLD analysis project Ga0209084, IMG submission 187309) | Freshwater microbial communities from Lake Croche, Canada to study carbon cycling - C_130820_MF_MetaG (SPAdes) (version 2) | ecosystem: Environmental > Aquatic > Freshwater > Lake...
GAGCCTTCTTGTGCGCCTTTTTTCTTAGCCATCATTGCCATGAAGCCGGGATTCATTTTGGAAGCCATAGTATTACCACCTTCTTTAAAAAAAGCCATTTTTCCGTGATCGGTTTTAGGCTTGTTGACACCTTGCACATCGGGACGGGTTTCACCACCCCTACCAAACTTCTTACCCTTATCCGCCTCGTTGAAATCTTTTCCAACGCTTTGCGGTATTCCAACCTTCTTGGCAAACGCAGGGTTGTGCGCTATTGCTGCCATGAAGTTGTGTTGTTTTTTACTCGTCGACGGCATCGTCTTTCTTTCGCTTAAAAAGCGTGCTGAATTCTTTGCCCGTGGCCATCTCATAGATGCGCATAAGGCCAACAACTGCACCAATAAATCCAAACACAGGTGAAATTACCTCAAAGAAAGTTCCAACAGTTGTGAATATTGCCACAACATCTAAAATATTTTTTACGTTGTCTGTATGTTCAGTCATATCAGCATTTCCAAGCCCGAAGGCTCTTGTTTATGCGGGAGTCCGGGTCTTTCTTGGCCTTCTCTCCGGTCAGCTTCTTCTTCATGCCTTCCATACGGGCGCAGAAAGAGTCGCGGCGTTTGCCGCCCTCGGGTTGAGGTGCTTTCAATCCGGGTTTCCCGGGATTGGCTTTGTTGTACGAGGCCCGTCCCTTGGCGTTCAAGCCACCCTTTTCGGATTTGCCCTCTTTGCGTGTCCATGCTGGTGATTTAGCCATTGGCTACCTTCAATTTGGAATGATAAATATTTTCCAACATCGGCATGACAACTTCTTCACGGAAGTTGCGCTCAAACGTTTCTTGCCCAACGTGGGGTAAGCTGATGTCTACATCTATGTATACGGTAAAACCCATCTGCGTTGCTCTGTCGCAGAACAAGTAATCTTCACCAACATACTTGCCATTCACAATGGCAAAGTCAAACACTGCTGACATCTGTTCGCCGGGGCTTTTTTCATACATCCACTCTGGATGTGCTTCTACCAATTTCTCAATGACATGGCGCTGGATCAGCATAAACCCTGTAGGAGCACGTTTAACCCGCATCAGTGAGCCTTCAAACTCAAGGTCACCATTGTCATCGTAGTACACATCTGCAAAGAACTTGGCATCTTTGGCTCTGCGTGGATATGCGCCCGTAGTAATGTCTCTACCACCGCTTTGAGCTACCAAACGCATGATGTCATCAGGAGCAACAACCACATCAGCATCAATAAACAGAAGCTCTGTGCAATCTGTCTTTAAGAATTCGTGAACTAAAGCATTACGCGCCATCGTAATGATAGAGCAGTTAGATAAATCAGACAACGTGACAGACACACCAAGACTCATCGCTTTGGGCATTAACTGCGCCAATGCAAATGCGGTCTTGATGTTCAGCTTGCCGTCATAAGCTGGAATGCCTATGAACAGCTTGCGTCCCGTCAATGTTGCCTGTTTTGTTTCAGCCATAATAAATATTACAAGCCGCTACGTTGGACAAATAAGCATAAATGCCATTTACTGCTAACACACCATCATCTGAAATAAAAGGTGAATTGTTAAAAGTATCAGACGCAGATACGTCATAACTTAACAGCCATTTACTTGAATAAACAAGGGTTGGTGAAGCTGAAATAGTTCCTGAATTAATATCAGTAACTGTAAATGTACTTGAGTTTGTAACGGTTACTACGTAGTTTCCATTAGTAGCAGTGCCGCCTGTACCCGCCGCAAAGTCAATACCTATAGTTTGACCCGTTGTAAAGCCGTGAGCAGTCTGCGTAATTGTTACGGTTGTGCCAGAACGACCATAAGTAGCAGTAGTAACTGGAGCCGTAGTTGTATCAAACAAAGCCACAAAACCAGCAGTTGATGTGCCTGTAAAAGAAATGCCTTTAATGCGATTTCTTCCAAGAACCAAAAATCCACTACCGTTTAAATGTGCTTGTTGTACATTGGTCTGATTCATAATTAATCTCCTTGTAAACGGGGGCCGAAGCCCCCTAGATCAATTAAGCAGAAGCTGGGAATTGATTGCCGTTTGAGTTGGCTACAGTGTAGATGATTGTGTACTGAACAGTACCAGCAGTCACTGCGGCAACAGTTGGAGTCAGTGTGGCAACAATTTTTACGTCAGTTGCGCCAATACCAGCACCATTAGGAGAAGCAGTAGTAGCCGCGCCAGCCCATGCACCCAACTTTGTAGCAGCGTTGCTGATAGCAGCGCGACCTTGTGCCGTAATGTCTGTAGAAGCCCAATACAAAGCGGCTGTAGAGCCATCACCAATGGTCACGTTTGCGGCAGTTGAGCCTGTAAACGCAGTGATGGTGTCAATGTGAATAAGTTGAATTTGTGAACCGGCAGGTAACACGCAGATGGTGCTAGCAACTGCGGAAGCAGCTTGACCTGTGTAGTCTTTTTTGAATGTTTGAGAAACAACGGTTGCACCGCAGTTTTCAATAGTGCCAACAGTAGTGCCGGTTGTGTCTCTAACAGTACCAAGCAACCAAGGGCCAAGGTGAGTAGCAAATCCCATGATATTTCCTTCATGCAGTTAAAGGTGTATCAGTCTTGCATGATGTCTGCCGGGACAGTTTGATACACCGGAAAGCCCGGATTACTGTGTTTATATCACGGTATTTTTAAGTGCGCAACAGTTATTTTTGTTGTCACAATCCGTAGGCATTATTGGGGCATGAAATACCGCATTGTCCCTGTTGATACTCGTCAGCCAGAGGTGGTGCAGTTGTTGACGTTGCTTCAAAAAGCGTGTCTCCCCCACGATAAAATTTACCCAATTACACAAGGATACTGGCATGTTGTTTACTCGCAAGATGGTGAAGCCGTTGGCTTTGGTGGTGTTGTCCCCTCTACTCGTTGGTCTGACACTATGTACCTATGTCGCGCAGGCATTACACGCGCTCATCAAGGACAGGGACTCCAGAAGCGGCTTATCCGACAGCGTATTAAAGTGGCCAAAAAACTAAGCATGAACTGGGTCATTACGGACACCAACGAAAATCCTGCGTCTGCCAATAGCTTAATAGCTACAGGTTTTAAAATGTTTGAGCCATCTCAACCTTGGGGTTTAAAAACGGCGTTGTACTGGCGGTATCGGATCAAGCATGCCGTATAAAGATAAAATTGTTAAGCAAACTAAACAAAAAACGTACGCAAGTACGTACTACGCCAACAATAAAGCCACTGTAATCGCCGCAAGTAAAGCCTCTGCCAAGGCGTATAAAGATCAATGGCGTAGCTTTAAAGCTACATTAGCGTGCGTAAAATGCGGGCAAAACCATCCAGCTACCTTTGACTTCCATCACATAGACAGCAACACCAAAGAAGAATCAGTCAATAAGCTGATAAAAAACCGTGCGTTCAAACGGGCTATGGAAGAAGTCAAAAAATGTATTGTGCTCTGCGCCAACTGCCACCGCATACACCATCACGACGAACGTCTTGTTAAAAAAACCAAAAAGAAGAAGGGGGCCGAAGCCCCCTAGTATCACTCTTTGTTAGCAGCTTCTGCGGCGGCTTCAGCCACAGCGCCGTCCAACTCTTCTTCTGTGTCGTCTTCGTCTTCAAACTCATCTTCATCATCAGGCACGGCAATGTACTCAACCGCCCAGCCGTAGTTTTCTTGAAACTGAACAAACTCTTGAAAAATCTGAATCATATCAAAATCAGTTGTTTCAATAGAAAGTTTGTTATTACCAAAGTACCCAAATTCCATTTCAAATTTCATGATGTGCCCCTATGTTTATGCAACCACAGCGGCTGCAAATTGATCGTAGTTTAACTTTGTGACAACAAAAAGGCCACCCGCAGGTGGCCTCAAACTTACCCTTGTGGGGCTGTTTTATTAGGTTGAACCGGGTGAACCGAAGACGCCCAATGGATCAGACCAGCCGAAGCTATAACGCTCACGGGCCTTGTAACGAACGTTACCTGTGTCAAAGTCACCATCCATAGATGTGGACAATGCCATACGCTCGAAGTGCTTCAAGCCGTTAGGTACGTCAGTTGTCAAGAACCAGCCGTTTGTGTCGGTCAGGTAGTGGTTGATTGTGTAGCCATCAGGGATTGAGCCGTTGTTCTTCAATGCGTTGATGTCGTTGTCTGTTGTACCAACGCGGAGGCTGGTTTCGAGCAAACGAGTAGCAACGAACTGAAGTGCCGCAGGCACAATCAATTTCTTAGGCTTAGCAGCGATCAACAAGCCGCGCTCATCAGTCCAAGCAGCGATCTGAATCACAGCGTTTTCCAACGATGTTTCATTCAAGTCAGCATTGGTTGAAGGACGGTTGCTGTTAGTGCCACCAGACACGAGGGGGTGCGCTGTAGAGAACAGAGCAACACCATCACCACCAGTATAGCTAGAGCTAAAACCGTTGTTCAAAACGGATGCAGCCTTAACTTGCTTGGTGTAAGCCATAGCACGAGCCAAGCCCTTGGTGTAGCGAGCAGACAAGCTGTCGTACAAGTTATCTTCAACCGCTTCTTCAGTGATTGAGAAACCCAAGGCGATGGTTTCGTGGTTGTAGCGAGCCGTGAACGCTTCTTGCGCATTGTCATAAGCAATGGCTGAACCCTCGTTCTTGACTGGAGCAGCAGAGAAGCCAGACAGTTTGGTCTCTTCTTCAAAGCTACGCTCAGATTTCTCTGTTTCGTAGATTTCTTTGTGCTCTTCGCCGTAAGTAGCGTACTGCAGGCCGAACAAAGCGTTCAAACCGGGGAGCAGTTCTTTAAGTAGTTGTGCGCGTGAAATAGCCATGGTAAGTTACTCCTTAAATGCCGGTAGTACTGTTGTACTGAGCCGTGTTGAATTTAACGAGGAACTCGTAATATGTCGTGGCAGCTACGGTGGCAACGCCAGTCGCAGTATCAGGCACAACGTCAACAACACGTACGGGAAGCGTAAGAGTAGTGTTGGCGGAAGAACCGTCAATACCATAATACGAGTCACCTGTGGTGGTGGAACCCACGTTAGCAACCAAAGCCACGTTAGAACCAACAATCGCACGGCTATAAGCTGTAGGAGTGGTGGAAGCAGCGACTGTAGCGCAGACACGGAACACAGCACTAGGATCATCCACAACAAAGGCCATAGCCATAGCTGTTGAAGTTGAAACTGCGGCTGGGTACGCTTGTGAATACGTAGGTTGACTCAACGAGTTGATGTAAGAACATCCAACTAACACACCAACAATATTACCTGAGTCAGTGGTATTAGCGGCAACAATGTAGCCACTAGTGTTCACTTGGACGGTATCACCGTTCAGGATTGCTGTTGCATAAGCAGGCGCGATTGGGATTTGACGGATCGCTCCGGCGTAGGGTAAACCGTCCAGTCGATTGACCGGCTTGAAACCATACGTCTTGTCAATGGTAGGATATGCCATCTATAGACTCCTTATTTAGTACCAGAACCAAAACCTGTTCCGCGACTTGATGTTGACTTGCGGTCAGCAAACAAGGGCATCCGAGGGTCGTTATTTCGCATGAAATGATTGTCAACTGAATCCATCTGGTTTTGGGATTGGTTGGCATAGTACTCAGCGCGGGCTTGGACGCGTTCTTTGGGAGCCTTGCAAAGCATCAGCCCACCAATTTCCACGTTGCCGTTTGCGTTGTTGCCAAACAAAGCCAATTCTGGATGATCCACTGCTTTCACCGGCTCATAACCATCGCGCATCTGTAAAGACACGTTGTTGGCTAATGGCTGACCTAGCACATGTGTCGCTACCCAGCGAAACATGTAATCTGGATCAGGTGTCGGATCGGGCAGGTTGCTCGGCGGTACATATACCGTACGAGCAGATTTATCGCGTGACTTAGTGTCACGATTTGAGCGGTCAATAGTTTCAGCCATTTTAATTCTCCAACTTTGCTACTTGAGCAGCATATTGCTGCGGGGTTAAACCAAATTTTTTCGCCAACGCTACTTGCGTTTGAGTTAGCTTAATTTTTCCTGCGCTCGTAGAACGAGATACAGAGGCAACCACTGTCGTAGGTCGTTTTTGAACCTCACCAGACCTTGGCTTGTCATTTGCTTGACCGAATAAATCCGGAAAAGTTGACTTCATGCGACCATCAATTTGGTCGAAATATTCAGCAGAGCGGGGATCCACTCCGTTTGTGACTAGTTTTTGGTGCAGCCCTAGTGCGTAGCTGGTGTATTCTTCAAACCCTTGTTGCCCGAACCACTGGTTTTTTGCCTGCCAGCGCAGAGTTTTTTCGTCGGGCTCAACCTTGGAGGGTTGGGCTTGTTGTGTTTGTACCTCAAAATTATCTTCCTGTAAAGGGGCAGGTCGATAATTTTTTACTTGTTCTGCACGAATTTTTGCATCCATTACTTCTTCTTGAGCGGCAATGATGGCATCCGTGTCAAACGATTCTTGTGCAACTTTCAGTTTAGCGCGGGCATCCTTTAGCTCAGATTCAGCTTTGCCCTTAGCACCTTCAATGATGGCTTCTTGTCCTGTGTAGACGTTTTGCTTGAGGCGTTTGTTTTCCTCAATTAACTGCTGTGCAAGACGCTCAAGCTCTTGCTTCTCACGCATTGTGGCTTCTTTGACACGGCGCTCGTCGTGACGGGCGTGGGTCAACTCTTTAATGCGCCCTTTGACTTTGTCAGAATAGGACTCGATTTCTTCCTCGGTCGGATCAAGCACTTCGCGGTCTAGGGGTTTGCGGCCTCTGTCACGCTCGGGTGTGTCGTCTTCGATTTCAATCTCTATTTCGCCTTCGCCTTCTATTTCAAACTCAACTTTATCTGTCATTTTGTCCTCGACTTCGTCGGGGAACTTGTACGATTCAGCCATATTCTTCCTTTCAAGCGCGGGTCAGGCCGCGAGGGTCTTGCACAACAGCATCAACTTGGTCGTCGTTGATGAGACGGAACTCTTTGCCAAAGATTTTGAATCTTGTGCCGGAGTAAGTACGTACTAACACAAAGTCACCTTCTTTACACCATGCTCCGTTAGGAAACTTGGTGGTGTCGTTGTACGCATCGGGGCCAACTTTCAGAACAAACAACACAGTGGTTGCTGTTTCTTCTTGGCGCATGCTCTCAATAGGCCGGACTAAGTCCAGACTTGTACCATCCACTCGTTCAGAGATGTCGGGTACCGCGCAAAGAATCTTCCAACCTGTAGGCAGGGGAAGTTGCGTGGCCTTTAACTCGTCGTTAGCTTCGGCTTCAGGGGCATCCAAAGGTTGGATGGGTTCAGGCAGTGCAAAAGCACCGGGGGAGAGATCAAGATCACTCATTAGATTCTTCAACTTTCTGTGCAAGGTCAAGTAGATAACGCTCTGCAAGGGCTAGACCCTGAATAATCCCGCAGAGTTTTTGGTACTCTTCAAAAGTACGGCATGAACCACCCGCCAAGTCATCGGCATAGTTGTTCATGTCAGTGCGTATTTTTTCACGTAAAACGCGTACGAAGTCTTGAATCATTTTCCAGAACCTTGGTTCCTGCTATTTTGGAGCGCAGCAGTACGCGCTTGTAAATCCATCTGGGCTTTACTCTTTGCGATGTCGGAGCCCATCTGGACGCCGGCACGTTCTTGTTCGAACTGGGTCTTAGCTTGGGACTCTTTGATTTGTGCACCCACTTTGAGGGCGTCGAGTTCCAAGCGACCGCTGACTTCCTGTTCTCTTAACTGCTGTGCGTCTGCTTGAGCCGCGGCATCCATCATGATCTTCTGTTTCTTCAGTTCTAGCTCTTGGCCTTTAAGCTGGAGTTCCTGCATCTGCATCTGCATGACGGGGTCTTGTGCTTGCTGCTGTGCTTGCATCTGAGCCGCCTGTGCTTGGTTCTGCATAAGAACCTGCTGAGCCGCTTGAGCCATCATGCCGGACAACGCAATCTCGATCTGCGGTGGCAATTTCTCGTCTTCGGGAGGCAGGGGCATACCCAACTGCTGCTCAATCTGCTGGCGCATTTTGTAGCCAACGTGCTCTGAAATGTGAGCCGTGATCGCCCCCATGATCTTAGCGGCTTGTGGGTTTTGACCAATGAATTGCTGAATCATCGGGTCTTGGAGCAACATCATGTGTACTTGGATGTGCGCGGCGTGATCTTGGTGCAAGAACGCTTTGAGCGGTGTACCTTTAAGTGCATTTTGGTTTTCCTGCACGGGATCGATTGGCTTCTGATCGTCCTCAATTGGCACAAGTTTTTCAGCGTTCTTGATACCCAAGACGTTCAACATACCGCGGTGTAACTCTGGCAAGTTGTAAATGTCTGGAGCCATCTGCGCCATCTGGATCACAGCTTGATACTGGATCACGCGCTGGCTCATGGTGGCCGCATTGGGGTCAGACACGGGGATGATGTCTACCAAATCATAGTCAGACTTCTTAGCTTTACGTGAGCCGTATTCAGGTGTGTATGTGTAATCTGGGTCGGTGTAGTCGCGGATGATGTTCTTCAAAAGTTTTAACTCTTGCTTCAGCGCAAAGTGCACACGAGCCTGCACCGCAGTCATTACCTTTAACTGACGCTCCAGCAACGCCAGCGTTGTACCAACGGGAGCCTGCGCAGACATGTCAGACACCTTCATGTCAGCAGTTGCGGCAAAACGCCTGCCTTCATCCACGATGGTCTGCATCAAGTTAAACAGCGTCTGGCTTGGCTCCTTGTACGGCAGGGGCAGGATGTTGTCGCGGATCGTGCCCGAACCTACGTCTACGTCACGGAACTCTCCGGGTGCGATTGGGGTGTCGTCTCCTTTGATTCGCAGGCCCCGTGTCTTAAGTCCACCGGGCAAGTTGCTGAGTGTTCCTGCATCGACAAGTTGTCGCATGAGGGATGTAGCGGATTTAGCAAAGCCTCCGATAAGGTGGAAAAGCCCGAAGCCGTAAGCTCCAAAACCCGGAATATATTGGTAGTGAACAAAGTGCTGGCGCTTGAGTCGGAGGTCATCTTCTTCCTTCCAGTTGCGGCGGATTGACAAGATGTCGTTTGTACCTTTAATCAACGTGACAACGTACGGCAGCATGATGCCGGTCTCTTCGTCATCAACCATGTCTTCGTAGCCTTCAAGGTTCAAGTCCACGTGGCACTCATACAGGGTGTAGCGGTCGTCATTCAAATCGCTAAAGCCAGTCTCTTTGTCCTTGGCTTTCTGAATGTCTGTCAACTCTTTGGGGGCGTCAGTCAGCTCAATGTCAATGTAAAAGCCCGCTTGCTGAAGCTTGAGAATCTCGTTCTTGGTCTTGCGCATGACGTGCGTGATGCGGTAGCAAGTATCCAAATCTGTTGTGCCATACGGCAGATACATATCTTCCGCAGGAATAAACATCGACACTTGACGTCCCAAATTGGGATCGTAGTACACCTTCTTGAAAGCTGAGCCTGTGGCCGGCAGTGACCAGAGCATGCGCTCGTGTTCAGCGCGGTATTCTGTCATGACTTCCGTCAACTCGTGGTTCATGTCCTCTTCAATGTTGGCCGCGATCTCTTTCATCTCTGGCGTGTCTTTACCCAGAATCTTAGAACGCACAGGGCCGGAAGCAGGGAACGTCTCAGTAATCGTCTCAGCTTGGAAGCGCACAACGGCTTCGGTAATCATGGGGTGGAACACACCGCATGCGCCGTTCCAAGGTTCTGTGCGTTCTTCAATCTGCAAGCCCAAAAGCTTCAAACCATCAACGTACGTCTTCTCCCAATCCTTGCGGCCATTCTTGTCATTGTCAATGTCAGACACCAACTCACTGGCCAGCGACTGCAAGGCACCGCTACTTATGTACTCGGCCAAGTTATCGTCAAAGCCTTCTTCATCGTCACCCTCTCCGGGCTTGAGGGTAATCTCCATCCCGTCCATGCCGATGGTGACTTCTTCGGGATCAACGATCTCGATCTCAAGGGGGGATTCTTGCTCGCCCAGCGCGTCAATGCCCATAGGTTGTTGGTACAGCGCTTTGTCGATGTTGGTAGCCATGTCAGAATTTCTTTCTCAAAGTTGCACGGTTTGTGCTGGGGTCGTATTTAAAGGCCGACGGTTTCTTACCTGTGCGTTGGCTTGCTCTGTCAAGAGCGCGTTCTTCAGCCGTCATAGCATCGCGCTTTTTACCGGCGTCTGTCAAATTTCCCTGCGCGTCTACATGCCCACGCTGGCGCAGCACATCCAAAGCTCCTTCACGCGAACCCATCTGCGCGGCCAATCGGTCGATCAGTTGGTTCTTACCCATGAACTTTTGTGTTGTCATCAATAGTATTCGTATCTTCTGCGGCGAAAAAGCTCAAGCTCATCTTTCTCATCCGTGTCCAAACTGATAAAGCCGCCTTGCCTAAAGCGTAGCAGCGCCTGTGTTGTTGTATCCACGTAGTCGTCGTGCTCCCCAACAGGGAACGCGGCCATCTCTTCAATCACTTCCCGTGCCCAGCGTGTGTCGGGTGCCCAGACTTTACCACTGCTGAATAAATCCGCAACTGCGTTCACCCGCACCATCTTGTCGTTGCCCCTTGACGGACTGAACTCTTGGACTGGGATCCCTAACGCCCTGAGTTCTTGGATCAGTGGTGCGCCAGCCGCCTTTTTCTCCACAATGAACGCGTCAGGCTCCCATTCTTTATACTGTTTGAGCGCAACGACCTTGAGTTCTGGAAAAGCCATCCGGTCTTTAAGAGCGTCGAGCAAGATAACTTGAGGCGTGTCATTTTCTTCCTCGTTGTAGAAGATTCCCCACGTTGTGCAGGCTGAATAGTCCGAGTTGTTCTTGGTTTCAAAGGCCGTATCCCAAGACTGAATGATATATTCGCACTTCGGCGGGTCATCGTGCTCCCAAATACGCCACATCTTACGGCTGACGATGGCAGAGTTCTCAGAAGTTGGTTGCTGCATGTACTGCGCGTTCCAATACCGTGGGTCAATCGACGCTTTTGTTGATTTCAACGCTTCAAGCGACCACTGCTCTGGCCAAAGAGACTTCTCGTCGTCTTCGTTCTCGTTCAGAATGGCCGGTAACTCCACGATCTCCCATGGAATAGCCTCTGGGTTCTTGGTCTGGTAGTCAATCAGGCGCCCAGTCAGGTCTAGGAGCGACCAACGGGTCATCACAATGATAATCCCCCCGCCCGGCATCAGACGTTGCAAGGGGCCTGTCTGGAACCAAGACCATGCCGTATCAAACGCAAGTCTACTGTTGGACTTTACGTCTTGCTCAGAATGAGGGTCGTCAATAACAAATAAATCGGCGCCACGACCAGCCAGTGCTCCACCGACACCAGCAGCATAGTACTGACCCCCAGCGCTAGTAGACCATTTGCCAGCAGCCTTTTGGTCGTCTGCAACAAGAGTTTGAGGAAAGACATCACGGTACTCCTCCGAATCAATCAAGTTACGTATGCGCCTACCAAAGTCTTCAGACAGACCCGCAGTGTGCGTGCCCATGATGATCTTCTTCTCAGGATATTTACCTAGAAAGTACGCAGGAAACAAGTAAGATGAGAACTCAGACTTACCCATACGAGGCGCAATGTTGATAATCACGCGCTTCTTGCGTCCCTCGACCACGTCCGTAAAGATTTTAGCTAGCTTCTTGTGATGGGGGCCAATCTTAAAGCCGGGGTACACGGCCGTAGCGAACCCAAGCATGTTTGTTTTGGCCGCCTGTAGTTTGGCGCGGGACTCACGAAGCTCCAAGTCGTCAAACAACTCCATCTTTTCCTGTACGTTCATGTAAGGCAAAGCTTTGGCCATGGCTTCTAGCTCAAGCTTACTTAAGGTGGTGAAGTTCTCAGGCTTCATCTTTATCTTCTGTTACATCAACTACGTCGATCACACCCATGAACCTGTTGAGCTTTTCTTTAATACGCATCTCTAGCTCTGTGTCAGACATCTGGGTCTTCTTGACCTCAACCCGTTCGGTAAACAGTGCCACTTCTGTGACTTTGCCTAGCATGTCTAGCGCTTTAAGCCTGACGCGTGCGTCTGGGTGTTCAACTTCTTTTAGGATCTGAGCGACTGCGTAACCCCTGAGTTCCTTGGCCTGCTCAACAAAAGCCCAATCGTAGGCAGTCAGCATCCCAACTAAATGCTGCACTGCAGCAGGCGTCTTTAAATTAGCTAGTGCTTGTTGTGTATTCCCAACAGGCTGGCCTGTCACGAGAGAAGCAAAAGATTTACGGGCTGATTCTTGCTCTGCCTTAGACTCAATCTCTTCATCTTCCAACTCTAGGTTCTTCAACCATTCAGCGGTCTTGACTTTGGCGTCGATGGTCGTGGTTGGATCTGCCTTTTCAAAAGACAGCACTGCAGCAGTGGCGTCTACCACCTCTGGATGAAACTCGCCGTTAATCAGATGTTCAAGCATTGCGTAGGGTTAGTGCTGGCGTCGCACTTGTTGCCTCGTTGCAGTTAGTGTACACTTATTTCCGGTGATGGCGCAAGTCATTGCTTCTCCTTGATGGTTTCAGTTGCCATCTTCAGCCCCGGACATAAGCACCCGGGGCTTTTTTTATATGGTATTGTCCAACGTTTGACATGGTACCTTGGAAATTTTTTATAATTTTTGGGGGGTGGGGTGTTTGGGTCTTGTTTTTTGAAAAATGTGATTTGCGGGTGTGGAACAGTGTTCATGCGCGCGGTGGGACTCCGACTATACAGCTGGGGGTGGGGGATGGGTGGGGTTTAGGGATAGCCAAAATGACCTTTGCCAAACCCCCCATATGGATACTGAAAGTGTTGATTAGCAATAGTGCTGAGCAACAACGGGGAAAGGTTTCCCCATTCAATCCACTTAGGAGATAGTCATGTCAGTTAAAACAAATGTAGCTCTGTTCTGCAAAGCAGGTGTAACCAAAGCCGAAGCCATCGATGCGCTCAAGCGTGACCCGAGCCTCAAGCGCAAAGCCAAGGACACATTGCGTGTGTTGCTGTTGCCGTTCGTGGCAGAGTTCTGGAAGAAGGATGGCGGCTCGTTGCTCAAGGATGGCGAGGGCAAAGCCAAGGGCACACAGGTCTTGGATAGTAGCCACAAGAACTATGAGAACGCTAAGCGTGATCTGTACGATATCGTCAAGGCGATATCAAGCGGATCAAGTGGCAAGAAGGAAGCCATCGAGATACCTGCCGAGTTAATTGCCGCCGCCGAGAAGCTAGCTAAGCTATCCAAGAAGTATGAGCAATCTCGCAGTCTTGCTAACAAAGCTGTGGCTGAAGCGTTTGCTCAATAATCACAATGGGGAAAAGTTTCCCCGTTCTTCCATGGCGGTGCAAGCATGAGGCTTGCCCGCTGTTTCATTTCTTGTCCAATCCAAACTCGGGAGTCAATAATCATGTTCACAATTATCGTTCGCAACAACGGCATCACCCACGAATACAAAACCGAATCACAAAGCGATGCTCGTGTTTTGTTCCACGCCTTGACTGTAACCTTCCTCCATGTAGAAGCGTGGCTTGGCTCAGAGCTAGTTCAAGAATACAAGAACTGCTAATCCGCAGGGATTTCTACAAGCATAGCGTGCTGTGCTTGTGGGGCTATCCTGCCCAATACGATCAAGGAGATCACCATGTACCAACTATTCAACCAATACCGCACCAAAGAAGTAGGCATCGTGCAAATCGGCGCTCGTGAGTATCACTTGCAATACCACTACCCCAATGGCGGTAGCAACTACGTTGTCTACGTCTTCAGCACGAACCTAGCGGAACGTGGGCGTGTGTTCAGCACCGATGAAGCAGCACTCGAATGGATAGGCAAACAACCCACACAACTGCCCCTGTTCTCTTGAATGGGGAAAGGTTTCCCCATCACTATGATTATTGACGTCAATAATCTTGTTTTTTCACGATATCCATGTGTATTGCGTACTGGACGATCAGGTAGACACCTCGCAAGCCGCATGAATGCTAGCGTGGCTCAAAAAAGTGTCATCTTATCTATCTTTTTAATATATATATATATATATAGAAGTATATTTATGGGGGGTAGCTCTTTTTCTTTTGCTTGGACTTCTTTTAAAAGACAAGCCCAAGTGCTCTCCCCAAAAAAGGTAGATAGCTTGCCACATTTATCAAGCAAGCCAGTATTCATGCGGTCTAGCGGGTGTCTACCGAATTGTCCGCTACTATATACACAGGACAGATTCGGGGTAAAATGTCCACTTGTACTTTGAAAGGATCAATAATCATGTACGAAACATACCTCAACCTCACGCCAAACGAGCTTCATCAAAGATTATTGAAGCGCAACCGACACCCATCCGAGATCACGCAGATCAAAGACACAGTCGCTCAGATGAAGGAAAAGATGCGTGTCGACAAGATCACACGCCATCAGCGCAAGCTTGCATGGGACAACGTACTCAAACCGCTACGCTACGAACTCAACAGTGCCAAGGTTGGGCGTGCCTACGATCTCGATGATGAAGATCGTGTTGAGGTGTTCGATGCGTACATCGCTGTGATGGAGAAGCTATTAAACCGCTTTGCACACCCATCAAGATTATTGGAGCAAACGCCCATGCAACTGGGCAAGGACAAGAACTTACCTAACGATGGTGAGCATTGGACTGACTGGATACCGCACCGAATCAAGACGCCCATAGCCGAGGCGTTCTACGCCCTACCGCATAAGGCGAAGGCTAAGCGCAAACTACCCTTCCAACGCACGATGCTGCTCGATCAGCACGCCAAGGCAAAGCTAAGATTATTGAAGTCTACAAACAAAGAACTAGACACGCTCGAACGCAGACAGGCGGTCGCACCAACCGATGAGCGCACAGATAAGCTGGGGCGTATACGCAAAGCCATCAAGATTATTGACGCTATGCAACCACATGATGTAGTACCCGCAACATGGAACACCTTAGATTTGGGAGAGTGAGCACGACCAATGTCTGCTCTCACAACGGGGAAAACTTTCCCCATTCCCTTTTTACCCCTCGGTCTCGGCGCTTGGGCAATGCCGATGACCATCCTCAAACTGCCTACAAGGAGAAGGCTATGACTTATGAAAACGCAGCAAAAGAGTGGATAGAAAGTTCGCCATATGTGGACATCCCTGTTGGGCGGTTCACGCTCAGATTCAAATTGACCATCGACAGAGATTGGGGCTGGGTTTGGGAACACATGACGTGGATCCTCGCAGGAAAAGAATACTGGGAATCGCCAGAGGAAACGTACTTCGATGGTATTTACGACGAAATGAACGCAGACCTACACGATATGTCGTTCATAGATGAGTTGTTAGAGGCAATGCAGAAGAAACCATTTAACCAAGGAGAAAGCAAATGACCAAAGTCAAACACAAGACAAACGTGCAACTTATCAACGGACTCATGACGCACTCACAAAAAGGCGTGCTCATGCAGGCATTCATCATCGAGGCTATCGCCAAGTACGCAGAGCAGACCAAAGTGTCCCCTGCTTGGGCGAATGAGGGCTTCATAAGCGAAGCCGCATGGCGTGCGTGTGCTGACGAGGCGCTGGATGCAATCAACAACAGGAGTTTGTAATGAGAGTAATACGTATCCGTATACACGGGAGATACACAGCCCCGTTCAATAACCCGTTCACGGCTAACGCCCTTGTCATGCCAGTTGAGTTATCCGACTCGATGCGTGACGATGTGCTGAAGAAGTACCACGACACGTTCTACGTGTTCAATGCGGGTGACCCAATCGTAGGTGAGCATCGCACCTTCGAGGTGTATTCGTTCGATGTAATAGATGACATGGAGGTAGCCCTAGCCTGAGCAACAGGCGCTGTTAGTTTGTTAGTTCGGGGAAAGCTTTCCCCATTCTTTTTATACATCAAGGAGAAACGTATGTTTCAAATAACTAGATTCGTGATGGAAGATTTCATTGACTCACTTGAGCAGACGATCTACATCGTATCCCTCAACAAGCGGTACATGGTGTACAACGCATCTCGTAGGCGTCTCGTCTGCTCAGATGTGCTGCACATGGATGCGGGTCTTGCACCTCTCGATCTGATTACGACAGGCAACCTGTGCGTGTGGACTCGTACCTCACGCTATCGTGTCAAGGGTGAGGGTGCTTTTGCGCCATCGCACATCACGTACAGATTAGCTGTTGTCGAGAGCCGTGATCGCTACGATATGCATCAGATGATGCGCAGGTTGTTGACACCCGCAAGCATTGCAGATATGCCGCGGTTTGATCGTAACCTGTTGTCTACTCGTGTCGATGCAGTCGTTGAGTCGTATGCCAAGAAGCACGACCCCAGTGTAAACCAGTCACCGCCTATCCCAAGCGCTAAGTTCAAGGACTTCTGGTACTACGATCACAGCCGTGACTACTTCAAGATTGCTCGCAAGCACTACTTAGACTTCGGACGGCTTGTTGCTCGTGCCAAGGCAGGCGATGAGTCCATCACCAACGATGAGCTTCGCACTGCGTTCTTTGAATTGTCTGGTCGTTACAGCGATGCCTCTGACCATATCGAGAATGCGTTCAATGCTATCGAGGGCATGGGTGACATGGGCATTGTGCACTGCGACTGCGGTCACTACGAGGACGAGGGCAACACACACGAGGTGCGTAACGATACATGGTGCGACTCGTGCTACGACGATGACGCTGTGTATGTCGAGGATCTGGATGAGTACTGGCCTCGTGACGATGCGTACTACTGCGATGGCGATGACTGCTACTACTCGTATGAGCGCAACGATGATGACGATGATGACGATGAAGACCCCGATGACACACCCATCATGTCGTACTCTACCAACGTGCTTCATGTGCTTGACTATCCATCGGGCATCACGTCTTCGCACTTCGGTGAGTTCACGATGGGCATCGAGCTTGAGATGACGTCTGGCGACAACGACTCTCAATCGTCTGCTGAGTCTGTGCGTAGCCGTTTGGGTTCCACATACTGCATCATCAAGAGTGACGGCTCGCTTCCATACAATGGCTTCGAGGTTGTGACTACACCGCAAGGTCTAGCCAAGCACATCGAGGTGTTCAAAGCGTGGGAGATTGACCCAGCCTATCGTGCATGGAACACAGGCAAGTGCGGTATGCACGTACACATTGACTCTCGTGCCTTCACGCAGTTGACTGTTGGCAAGTTCCTCATGTTCATCAACAGCAGTGGCAACGTCGACTTCATTCGCAAGATTGCAGGTCGCCATCCATCTGTCGATGACCAAGCCCGTAGCTACTGCGCCGCTGAGCATCAGTCCATACTTGCCAACCCCAAGACTGCGGTCAAGGGTAAGTCTGGTGAGCGCTATCGCATGGTCAATATGTGCAACCTCGGCAGTCGTGAGGCTAGGCGTCTGGGTCTTAGCATGGACAACAGCTACAACGGCAAGTACAACACTGTCGAGCTTCGCATCTTCCGTGCTTCGCTCAAGAAGGAACGTCTGCTTGCACAGATCGAGTTCACCCATGCCGCTGTCATGTTCTGCCGTGTCGCATCGTGGCGTGATCTCAACGGCACATCTTTCGTCAAGTGGCTCAAGACTGTGGCGGGTCAGTACCCTGCGCTGACTAAGTGGTATGGCGTGCGCAATGTACACACATCCACACCGACAGTCATAGCGCCAGCTATGGACACTTGCACTGACGCTGTGCCCCCTGCGCCTTGGCAACCCCACCATACGGAAGACAGGCATGACCGCGAGTACCCAGTGCACATACCCTACGACAACGAGGCTGAGACCTTGAGATCGTGGGTACGGCGTAACGATCTGTACTTCCGCTTCGCTACCTACGCAGGCTCTGAGTATGCGTACTTCCCCTACGGGGGCGGTGACTTAGATCGCATCAGTGAGGATGATGTTGTCTATATGCGTGTCGGTGAACTGTGGGTTCTTATGAATGAGTCCTTCGCCGCCACGATGGCGCAGTGCTCGTACACAGTGTCTGAAGAGCAACCTGTTTAATTCAACAACAACCAACGGGGAAAACTTTCCCCATTCTTTTACATCAAGGAGTTTTATTATGTGTCTAATTATTACTGGCAAGTCTTCCACAGTTCGTTCAACCCTGCTCAACACACACGGGCTACTGAGCGACATCTTCACAGCCAACCCTGACGGCATTGGGTTCATGTATGGTTCAGCCAAGGGACTCAAGGTCACTAAGAACCTGCCCAAGAATCTTGGCGATGCTACTGCATTCATTCAGCGTCTGCCGCAAGACGATCGTGAGATTGCCATCCACTTCCGCTGGACTACACACGGCAAGACTGACATGGTTAACTGCCATCCGTATGATGTGATTCCTGGCTTCATCGCCATGATGCACAACGGCATCCTGCATACAGGCAATGCTGCTGACAAAGACAAGTCAGATACATGGCACTTCATCAATGACTACTTGCACAGCGCTGTGTCTGCTTCACCAGACCTTGTGTATGACGCAGGCTTCGTTGCTATGCTGGAGGAGTTCATCGGCAACAATCGCTTCGTGTTCATGAATGGCGAGGGTCGTATGCAACACGTCAACTTCGATCAGGGTATCGAGCATGATGATATGTGGTTCAGCAATACCTATGCTTGGACTCCATCACGCCTGATCCCTAGCTACAAGAGTGCGACACTCAAGTCGTACAAGTATGCCAGTAGCTATGGTAGCTACATGGACGACGAGTACGACGAGATGTATGACTACAACGCAAGCTTCGGTATCAAGCCTCGCTTGGTCAGCGCACACAGCGCCAACTACGACGAGACAGCGTATGACTTTCCAGATGACGAGGATGGCTTCGTGCAGCCTACCCCTGACGACATTGCCGTTGCGCTGACTGAGGCTGACGTAGAGACTGTTGAAGTATGGCTTGACCAGATGCCTGCGTACACAATCACTACGCTACTGCACTGCTACACGCCTTCGCCTCTTAGCTACACACATCGTGACGACTTGTGTTTTGCCGAGCAGGGTATCTACGATATGTTGATGGAGGGTGATGCGTCTGGTCTTATCAGTTCAGTGACCAAGTCGTATGGCACAGTCGGCATCGTTGCCGAGGTGATGTGCTACTACCTGCAATGGGATGTGCGCACACCTGTGACATTCAAGCCAACCTTGCCTGCACTGTTGACTTGATTCGTAGTGGGGGCTTGCCCCCACATTTTTAAACCAAGGAGAAGTAAATGAAATACCGCGTACAAGTAGTTATGTCCTACTGGCAGACAGTAGAGGTCGAAGCCGACAACAGTACCGATGCTGCAAACAAGGCGTTCGATGAGTTTGATATTAAGAAAGCCCACGTTGGGGAAGGCGAGACTCACGCTATTGAGTTAATAGAAGGAGAATCAGAATGATGACACCATGGGAAAAACTAGAAAGAGTAGTACTTTTGTTATCCGTGATTGTACTAATACTGGATCTTTTATACTGGAGACCCTATTGACTTCTGTCTACTCTTGGACAAATAATATCAACTCAAGGAGAAAATAATGAACAGCCCACCCTACGATACAGGTAAGGTCAAGATAGGCTTGACTTACGCACCCCCACCCCCTGAATCTACGCCTGAATCCGACTGGATACAGGGCATATTGCTTGGCGACAAGCAGGGGATGGATGATCTACTACTCACCACAATACAGTCCCTCGGACTTATCGCTTTCATCGTTATCGTCATGCTACTAACAGGAGGAACCTCAAATGCCTGACATGCAAACCGCCCTCAAGACCGCACTTAGCACAACCTTACAGGAATGGGATGACGATGGGGAAAGTTTTCCCCATTCTCCTTCTGTTCAACCAGTGTCATCTTCTTTATCGCCACCAACTCAAGGAATTCCCATGACCAAGCAGCTCTTTCCAATTAAAAATAACATCACTCGCGTCACGTTTAACTACATCCGAGACAACCCCGGATCCACACGCAAAGAGATCATCACTGCGCTTGAGCATCAGGACTACAACAGCGGATCAACTTCGTCGCTAATTTCGCAACTGCGTAAGAATGGTCTGGTGCACATGACCAACGATCTGTACTATGCGGATGCAGATGAGTACGCGCCACTCAAGAAAGTGAAACCTCTGAAAAGCAACGGACTCAAACCCGCACGAGAGCCTTTTGCTAAGCGTAAGTACGAGAAGAAAGCCGTGACAGGCATCGGTGCGTTACTACGCGAGAAGCTGCAAGCCATGCCAGAGCCTAGCAAAGAAGCGCTGGATGCAGCTATGAGAGCGATGGAACCTGCGCATATACCCAACAGACGCTACACATCCCTCGTACGCACCAAGACGCCACACGATATATTGCAGGACATGACTGTGTATCAGGCGCATGAGTTGTACGTTCACTTGAAACAGATGTTCGGGGGCTGACATGGATGAAGAAACAAGAGAGATGGACTTGCAGTTGGCCGAGCTTGATGTAGAAGTCAAACGGCTACGCAGGATTGAGCAAGCCGCCCATGCTGTGATGAAAGCGTTTGGCAACAGCATTGACTACAACACATGGGACAAGGCGCTTGATGCGCTTGAAACTGTACTCAAGGAGAAACCATGATCGAGTTAACTTGGGATGCTGAAAGCGGCGAAGGCGCTGTACACATCAACAAAGACTTTGTGCTTGCGCACCGCATAGTTCAGTTGGATGCACTGACTGACTGGATCGCAGAACTTCAAGAACTTTATAACGCAATGCTGGAGAAGCCATGACAGAAGCACAACTAAATGTATGGGAGAAAGCCTTGGGCTGGCGCAAGCGTCAGATGATTAAGGGGCAGATCACCAATGAAGTCACGCGCAAGATTCGCAACGATGCGCTTGAGGAAGTGGCGCGTGAGTTCGATGATATGAAAAACTCTGGTGACACCGCCCCAAGCTTCGCGGCATACGTGCGGGGCATGAAAACATGAAAGGGAATTATGTTAAAGAGAACCTTGCTGCTTATTCGGTCACACGCGCACTTAACAAGTACCGTGCAACCCGAAAGAAGTTGTGTTGGAAATGCCAAAAAGACAAACCGCAATTCGGTGGTTGTGCCCAAGTGATGGATGGTTTTGGCGGTAACGTTCACAAGTTTATATGCGGAGACTGTATAGCTGCCAAAGAGAAAGAAAGGAGTCTGAAACTTGAAAAGTAATCACAACATCATTCGTGAGCTACTCAAACGACACCCCGATGGTTTGAAGTCAAGCGATATAGCTAAGTTTACTGGCATAGACGTTCGCTCTGTCAACAAATCATTGGAGGGTGTGTTTGGTGTGTACGTTGATCGGTGGGAGTTAGCAACCCACCGCAATACATTAGCCGCCGTTTGGGTTGTGGTCGATGTACCTGTAAACTGCCCAAAACCAGAAAACACAGGAAGAAGATCGCGTGAGCGAATACGCAACCCTGATGACGCTATATTTTTAAACAAAAGGAGAGAGATCAATGACTAAAGACATAGAAGAAACACGCGCAATGCAACAACGAATGGAGCAAGTTGAATTGACGGCAAACAAACTACAAACCGTGTTGGTAGGCACAGAAAGTTATATAGGTATTGGCGCGTTGATTAGTTATTTAGGTCAAGTTGCGTACGACGCAAAAATGCCGCTTGACATGGTAGTAGCAGGGCTTATAACTGTTTTTGACGCGTGTGAAAAGAAAGATAAAGATGGCAGAAACACCTGAATGGAAAGTAAAGAAGGCGGTACGGCTGTTGCTTGACAGGCTAGGCGTGTACCACTTCATGCCCCCTGCTAACGGCTTTGGCCGCGCAGGGATACCCGACATCATTGGCTGTATGGATGGGCATTTCATCGCCATCGAGTGCAAAGCAGGCAAAAACAACACAACGCCACTGCAAGACAGGGAACTTAACATGATCCTCAACGCAGGCGGTACTGTGTTCATTGCCCGTGAGCACAACATACCAGACCTAGAACTATTACTGAAGGAGAAACAAAATGAACTACGTGGAACCTGACTTCGCAATGACAGACGAAGAGCTACACCGCAGAGTCGAGGCCATGTCAGACGATGAGCAAGAGCACTTCAGACTACTGATCCACAAGTTGGTGATGTGCTACGGCCAAGGCAAGGCGCAGGGCATTGTCATCATTGGACGCGCTGAAGATCAATTAGCAGGAGTCGTCACCCTAAACTGTGACGAGATGGAGGCGTCGCAACTCATGTTGGCGGCAAACGATTTTTTCGGCTTTCTAAACGTCCTCGACGCACCACCCAAGGAGAATTTTAATTGACACAAGATGAAATCATTAAGATGGCTAGACAGGCGGGCTTTATTGACGCTGATTGGAACATGTGGATGGTTCTTCCGCACCTTGAAGACTTTGCCAAGCTAGTAGCACAGCATGAGCGTGAGGCGTGTGCAGTGGCGGCGGAGAAAGAATCACTGCGTGGGTTACCTGAAGAACAACCCGAGGGCGAAGCATTACTACGCGCCTGTGCGCAGATTGCGGGTGGGGTTCTTATTGCCGACGCCATCCGAGCAAGGGGACAAGCATGACTGACTGTCCAAACTGTGAGTACCACAGGAAACGAGCACAACTGTGGCGTGAGGAAGCCTACAAGCAAGCAGGGCATCCGTTGCCTGAGCGTGGTTGGGTAGGGCTGACGGATGGAGATATTGCCGAAATATATAACCAAAAAGATTGGGACATTCACACCAATTGGGATTATGAAAGAGCCATTGAAGCCAAACTCAAGGAGAAGAACCATGCTAGTCCGTAAGGTCAGAGGCGAAGACAAGGTGGGCAAGATTACTTTGCTTGCGTCTGAAGTGGCAATGGTTCGAAAGATAGGCATACCGATCGAGAAGTATGTAACGGCAAGGCTTGTACAGATTGCCAAAGAACGCAGATGGAAGTGGTATTTCAACAAGAGAGAAGTTGTGCTTGGCTCTTATGGCGGGCATCACGATCGTGTTGGGTTTGTGTACAAAGACACAGGACTACCGCCTACACAGGCAGAGATAGATAACAAGGAGAAGAACAGTTGACCAAACCGTTTGACAAAATAATAACCATCGACTTCGAAACCTACTGGGACACCAAGGAAGGTTACACACTGAGCAAGATGACAACTGAGGAGTACATACGCCATGATAAATTTAGAGCGTTCGGAGCTTGCGTCCATGTATACGGAAGCGATGAACCAATTAGATGGTTTGGAGATGCAGAGCTACGTGAGTACCTTGATGGGGTCGACTGGGGACGAACCGCAGTGCTTGCCCATAACGCACAGTTCGATGTATCCATTATGGAGTGGGTCTACGCTGTACATCCAGCCTTCATCTTCGACACGTTATCAATGGCGCGAGCTCTCAGAGGCGTTGAGGTTGGCAACAGTCTCGCCAAACTTGCAATCGATTTTGATCTTCCCGCCAAAGGGACAGCCGTACACAGCACCAATGGTGTGGCCGAGTTGGACGAGGTCTTGGAATCTGAGCTTGCAGACTATTGCAAACACGACGTATATCTATGCGAACGAATCTTTGAGCGCTTGGTCAATGGATACCCGTCCAAGGAACTTCGGCTCATAGATATGACGCTGAAGATGTACACCCGTGCGTGCCTTGAGCTTGACCCCAACATGCTGACTGACGCCATACTAGATGAAAAGGAAAAACGTGAAGCACTATTACAGAAGCTCGGCGTGGACGAAACTGCACTTGCGTCGAACCCACAGTTTGCAGCACTACTTGAAACCCTCAGTGTGGCTCCCCCAAAGAAAGTCAGTAAAACTACCGGGAAAGAAACACTTGCATTGGCTAAGAATGATGCCCTCTTTCAGGCGTTGCTCAACGGTGAACGTGAGGACGTTGCCCTTCTTTGTGAAGCGCGTCTTAGGGTTAAGTCGACCACTGAGCGTACCCGTGCTCAGCGGTTCCTCGACATTAGTAAACGTGGCGCCTTACCAGTACCTCTCTCCTACTACGGTGCGCAGACTGGCCGGTGGACAGCAAGCAAGGGTTCGGCCATCAACATGCAGAACCTCAAGCGAGGCTCGTTCCTACGCAAAGCGATTATGGCTCCCGCTGGTCATCAATTGGTCGTGGGGGACTTATCACAGATTGAACCGCGAGTGCTCGCGTGGCTTTCGGATTACACAGACATGCTCGACATCTTCCGCTCAGGTGGTGACCCTTACGCCGCTTTCGGCGCTCAGATGTTCAACATCCCAAATCTCACCAAAGAAACTCACCCAGATCTTCGACAGTCTGCGAAGTCTGCGCTCCTTGGGTGCGGGTACGGCCTCGGTTGGGCAGCGTTTGCATCGCAACTTCTCACAGGGTTCCTCGGGGCACCGCCTCAGCGTTACGACCTTGCTTTCGCAAAGAAGTTGGGCGTTACGCAACAAGCCGCGGAGAAGTTCCTAGACTGGGAAGTCAACGTCGAGAAGCTCAACGCTATCCCGCACACCTGTACCACCAGAGAACTAGTCATCCACTGCCTAGCATCCAAGGCGATCATTGATAAGTACAGGGCTACAGCCACCCCCGTAGTTGAGTTTTGGGACTTGCAAACCCAGCTTATCAACGAGTCCCTTTACAAAGGGAAGGAGTACAAGCACAAGTGTTTGACGTACCGCAAGGGGGAGATCGTGCTACCTTCTGGCATGAAGCTGTTGTACCCTGACCTCAACATCAGGCGCTACACGGACGAGAAAACAAATAAAGAGCAGGTCGAGTGGACATACGGCCAAGATCGTACTAAGATATATGCAGGCAAGATAACCAACAATGTCACGCAGGGCGTAGCGAGATGCGTAATGACAGATGGTATGGTGCGTACTGCCAAGAGATACTTTGTAGCGGGAACAGTGCATGACGAGCAGATCGTCGTGGTTCCTGATGCAGAGGTGTCTGAGGCTAAGACTTGGGTCTTAGCGCAGATGACTATGGAGCCGCCCTATATGCAGGGCATTCCATTGGACGCTGACGGTGGCGCGCACCGTAGGTATGGGTTAGCCAAGAGTTAACAAGGAGAAGCGGTATTGAAATTACCAACAAAAATAAGAGTAGGTAGGCGGTGGTACTCAGTCGAAGTAGTTGAAGCCATGCTTGATAAGCGTGACATGGGGCGTGTTCATTACGATGAGCAACGCATCCGACTAGGACGAACGAGTAACATCACAGGCAAGCCATTCAAGCCAGAGCAAATTACAGACACGTTCTGGCACGAGGTAGTACACACAATTCTTAAAGACATGGGCGAACACAGGCTCAACTCTAACGAAGTGTTTGTTACCAAGTTTGCTAACCGATTAACAGAAGCCATTAACACAGCGAAGTTCGAATGAAAAAACCAGCATGGTCACACAGCAGCCTAAAAGATTTCGAGGGCTGCCAACGCAGGTATCACGAGGTCAAGGTCTTGAAGAAGTACCCCTTCCAAGAGACCGAAGCTACGCGTTACGGCAATCAGGTACACAAGGCTATCGAAGACTACATCAGGGACAAGACGCCAATACCACCTGAGTATGCGCAGTTCCTGCCTGTAGTGAACGCCATGCTGAGTAAATCAGGCCGAGTGCTTGCTGAGCATGAGATGGCGTTAACTGTAGACCTACAGCCTACGGGCTGGAAGTCTCCTGACGTTTGGGTTCGAGGCATAGCCGACATCCTGATCGTTAACGATGAGAACCTTACGGCGTGGGTGGGAGATTGGAAGACCGGCAACAACAAGTACCCCGACAGGGATCAGCTTGTGCTTATGTCGCTTATGGTCTTCGCACACTTCCCCCACATCCGCAAGGTTAACTCAGCGTTGCTGTTCATTGTCAAAGATGATATGGTCAAGATGCAGATGACACGCGATCAATCTGAAGCCTTCTGGTGGAAGTATCGTGAGCGTACTGCGCGTCTTGAATCATGCTTTGAGACAGACGTATGGAACCCCAATCAAACCCCACTATGCGGATGGTGTCAGGTCACCGGATGCGAGTTCAATCCCAAACACTAAGGATTTTTATGTCACTTTTACAAGAACAAACTACTCACCCTTCATACCCAAGCATGTGCCATGTTTGCAGCAAACCTCTACGCGCCTGCGACAGCGCTATCGTGCACGATGGGCGGGTGCACACTAATGCAGATAATGGTACTGATTACGGATCAATCGGTCTGCACATAGAGTGCGCTACGATCTTGTCAATGCGCCTGATTGCAGACGTAATGAAGCACAAAGGTAGCGCGCACGAACCTCGTGTGGTGCGTAGCCTGCGCAACGCGTGTGAAGCAAAGCTAAAGGAGTTCTAACCATGACACAGACCAATGGCAAGCGTGACTACAAACACGCATACAAACTGCAAAAGAAAACAGGCGAGACAGCCGATCAGATTGAACGGCAGAAGGCTCGTAGAACCTACGATAAGAAAGGTGTTGATCGTGCAGGTAAAGACATTGACCACATCAAACCTCTGCGTGCAGGGGGCAAGTCAACAACAGGCAACACCCGCCTTCGTAGCAAGAGCGCCAATCAGAGCGACAACGGAAAATAATAGCTTGGAGAAGCAATGGAAATCATCGAAGACAAAGCACTAGTCTTACGCACAAGGAACCCGAACAAGTACAAAGTCATACCCAAACACAAGATCGTCGAGCGCATGGATGGTGGCTACGACGTGGCTGTGTATTGGGGGCTTGACGAAGCGCGGGTCTTGCGTAACCTAGGTGTTAAAAATGTGCCATCGCCTATCACTAGGCGCTACGACTGGCCGGGGCGTTACAAGCCCATGGCGCATCAGATCGAGACGGCAGCGTTCCTCACGCTGTACAGGAGAGCCTTTGTGTTCTCTGAGCCGGGCACGGGCAAGACACTCTCAGCTTTGTGGGCGGCTGACTACCTGATGAAGCTTGGCAAGGTGCGCAGGGTTCTTGTCCTGTGCCCTCTGTCGATCATGCACAGCGCATGGATGGGCGACATCAACAACAGTGTGATACATCGCTCTGCCGTTATCGCGCACCATGCTCAGGCTAGTCGGCGCATCGAGATGATCCAGCGTGACTACGAGATTGTGATTGCCAACTACGAGGGCTTGAACCTTATCGCTGATGAGGTGCGTAACGATGGCCGGTTTGATCTTGTGATTGTTGATGAGGCCAACGCATACAAGACGATCACCACACGCAGATGGAAAGCGCTCAACTCCATCCTGACTCCCAACACCTACCTGTGGATGATGACAGGAACGCCGGCATCTCAGTCACCTGTAGATGCGTATGGCTTGGCTAAGCTAGTCAATCCAGAAGGTGTGCCCAAGTTCTTTACAGCATGGCGCGATCAGGTCATGAACAAGGTAACGATGTTCAAATGGGCGCCCAAGCTTGATGCCAAGGACAAGGTGTATGAAGCGCTACAGCCAGCAATACGCTTCACAAAAGAAGCGTGTTTAGATTTACCTCCAGTAATAACCATGACGCGAGAGGTAGCTTTAACACCGCAGCAGGCCAAGTACTACAACCTTTTGAAAGAGCGCATGCTTGTGCAGACCGCAGGGGAAACCATAACGGCAGTCAATGCCGCCGCTGGCGTATCCAAGCTATTGCAGATTAGTTGTGGTGCGGCATACACAGACGACAAGGAAGTTGTGGAGTTTGATTCTGCGCCTAGGCTTGCGGTACTGGAGGAGATACTGGACGAGACAGATCGCAAGGTCATCATCTTCGCCTTGTTCCGTAGCACCATCGACACCATCAGCACATACCTCACGAAGAAGGGTATTGTCAATGAGTGCATCCACGGAGACATAAGTCCCCCTAAGCGTGGGCAAACTATCAATCGTTTTCAGACTGAGGCTAACCCTAGGGTGTTGGTCATGCAACCTGCGGCGTCTGCTCACGGCATCACGCTGACTGCCGCTGACACTGTGGTGTTCTATGGGCCACTCATGAGCGTAGAGCAGTACATCCAGTGTTGTGCCCGTGCTGACCGCAAGGGGCAGGACTCAGACAAAGTTACCGTGATTCACATTCAGGGTAGCGCGATTGAGAAGAAGATGTTTAATGCGTTGGCAGGGAAAGTTAGTGATAACTTACTACTGACCGACATGTTCGAAACTGAAATTAAATCTTGAAAGGGGCTTGCAACGCTAGAAATTACATGTAAACTGTCCAACCTTAGACAAATAATTAACAGGAGAAGCAATGGAAGAAGAAGCAGTACCGTTAGACAAGCTGGTAAAAATTTACCGCAAGCTACGTACACGTATGACCGAACTGACCCAAGCGTACGACACACAAGCTGAAGTACTCAAGGCGCAACAGGACGAGATCAAGAACGCGATCAAGGAACAGATGAAGGCGATGGGCGTCACATCAGTTCGCACTACCGAGGGCACGGCAGTCATGTCCGTGAAGACTCGCTACTACACACAGGACTGGGACTCGTTCAAACAGTTTGTGATTGACAACCACGCCCTAGAGCTTTTTGAGAAGCGTATTGCGCAGTCCAACATGGCTCAGTTCTTGGAAGAAAACCCCGGGGTCGTACCGCCCGGTCTGAACTCAACATCTGAGTTCGACATCTCTGTACGCAAACCAACTTAATCGGAAATCAAAATGAGCAATATTGCAATGTTCAACCCCTCAAACGTGCCAGCTTTCGCTAAGAACGCTGAGCTTTCCGCAACTACCTTGGCTTTGGCCGGTGGCGTTAACACCAGCAGTGGCATGAAGCGCGTCTCCATCAAGGGTGGCGTGTTTCGTCTGCTTGCAGGCGGCAAGGAAGTGGCATCCATCGAAGACCGCCACTTGGATGTGATCGTGGTTAAAGCTGCCCCCAAGGTCAGCCGTATTTTTTACGCAGGATCGTATGACAAAGACGCGGCTGCAGCCGCCCCTGACTGCACATCTGCTGATGGTGACAAGCCCGATGCAGGCGTACGTAACAAGCAAGCGTCAAGCTGCGCCGCTTGCCCACAGAACATCGCTGGGTCAGGCAATGGTCAAAGCCGTGCGTGCCGTTACCAACAGCGTTTGGCTGTGGTCTTGGCTAACAACCCTGAAGGCGACGTGTTGCAAGTGACTCTGCCTGCCACATCTATCTTTGGCAAGGAAGAAGGCGAGAAGCGCCCACTGCAAGCATACGCTCGCTACATGGCGGCTCAAACTCCACCAGTTAACTTGGACGCTATCGTGACGCGCATGAAGTTCGACACCAAGGCTGAGTCTCCCAAGCTGATCTTCGCCCCTGTGCGTTGGTTGACTGACTCAGAGTATCTGATTGCCCAAGAGCAAGCTCTGTCCAAGGATGCTGAGAAGGCTGTGTCTGTTACTCCTGCCGCCGCTGATGGCGTGGTAGCCCCTGCACCGTTGGCTATTGAAGGTAAGCGCCCTGCGGCTAAGACTCTTGGTGACTTGCTTGATGAAGACGAAGCCGAAGCTATGGCCGAAGTCAAAGCGGCTAAGCCCAAGAAAGCCAAGGCTGTTGAAGCCGAAGCTGAAGAAGAACCAGAAGTGCGTAAAACCGCACCCAAGGTTGAATCCGTTCCAGCTAAGAAGGGCAAGCTGGCCGACATCGTTGCTGATTGGGACGATGAGTAACTGAATCGGGGGGAACGCTGTGCAAAGGCTTTTTTAGCTTGCGGACGAGCAGTTAGTACCCCCACCTATATACATGGCCTACTCACAAAAAATCATTGACGAAGTAGCAAAGACACCCAAGTCTCTGGGCAACCAGCTTGGGCGTTGGGCGATACATCTTGACTTTCCGGTCACGAAGATTGCCTATGCGCTTGGCGTCTCTCGACAGACTGTTTACAACTGGTTTACAGGCACGGAAGTGTTTGTGGCCTATCGTAATCGCGTCGAATTCTTAACTCACATAATGAAGACCTCACGCACGGCAGATGAGGCATGGAGAAAAATATGCACGGAATACAACCTAGATCCCTCACCACGCAAGAACTGATTCGGTTTGCTGAAGACTTTGTACACAAGCCCGAAGGCTTGCCAAAGAACTGGCAAATGGAACTGCTCAGTCGAATTGCGGGTTACCCAATCATGGAGCGCCCAGTAAGCACAGACCCACGCCAACTCGACCTTTTCTAAACCGCAAGGAACTCAATGACTCCGCTTGAGTTTTTAGCGGTCGTTCTGCCGCCGCCAGAATTTGGTCGGTATTGCGTAGCAGAACTTACAAAGAAGGAGCATGCCTTCGTGCATACTCTGGAAGAGACCACCGCGCCAATCAAACGTTGGCATGACAGCAAGTTCGACATTTACTTTGCCTTGGCTACATTCGGCGACGAGGACAATCGTCTGGCCGTAAACGCTAGGTACGTGAAGTCCCTGTTCATCGACATGGATGGCTACGTTTCAAAGAAAGATGCCGCGCTTGCACTTCACGCGTTCTTGGAGAATACAGGACTTCATGCTTTTGGTACGCCCTATGTCGTAGCGTCTGGTGGTGGTTTGCACTGCTACTGGCCTTTGACCGAGGCTGTGCCTATCGACGCATGGAAACCTGTTGCTGAGAACTTCAAGCGCCTGTGCAAACAGGAAGGCTTAGCTATCGACATGACTGTGACGGCTGATGCCGCCCGAGTACTGCGTGTGCCTGACACCACCAACTTCAAGAAGAAATACGCGACACCGCGCCCCGTGCGCATACTGTCTGACGGTGACACCTTTGAGTTTGACATGCTTGCCGAGCACATCAGGAACAAGTTGGTGGGGTCTGTGTATGAGACGCAAGCTGCGCCCAAGCTAGACTTGGCTGGAACCCGTCCGTCTGGGGCTTCTGCTCCATCCGCGACCAGTGTCAAACTCTTTGAAAACAGCATCACCAAGTTCAAACCAATTTGGTTGGCTACGCAAAATTCAAGGGGGTGCGGCCAGCTTGCGCACTACGTTGAACACGCAACCGAAGAAGGCATGGAGCCGATCTGGCGCGGCTTGTTGTCATGGACTAAGGTCTGTGAGGACGGCAACAAGGCGGCGGTGTGGCTGAGCAAGATGCACCCATATGAGCCTGAGCGCATGAACCAAAAGCTTCAGAGTATCAAAGGCCCCTATCCCTGTATCAAGATGGATAGCGAGAACCCCGGCGTGTGCCCAACATGCGCGCATTGGGGCAAGATCACCAACCCACTGATCCTAGGTCGTGAGTTGGCGGTTGAGGTCGAGGAGAAAGAAATCGAGGTGAAGCTTTCGAGTGACAGTCCCGTCACGGAGAAAGAAGTCATCAAGGTCATGCGCCCAACACCGCCACGCGGCTACTCCTATGGAGCCAACGGCGGCACGTTCATGGAGCGCACAGTAGAAGACGATGATGGCGCCAAGTCCAAGAAGCAGGTCATGTTGCTACCTTACGAACTGTTTGTTGTTGACATCCTCAACAGCAACGGGGATCACACAGTACACCTGATAGCGCTCAAGCCTGATGGTGCAGTGAACATAACCATGCCTCAAAGGGCGGTGGTTAGCAAAGACGAAACAGTAAAAGCTTTGGCTAGCCAAAACATTGTGGCGGCCTTCGGTCAAGGCAACGATAAAAACCTATCTGAATATATAAGGGCATGTGTGGAAGAAGCTAGCACAAACAAACCAGCGATCAAGGTTCCCGACAGCTACGGATGGCAGGCCGACAACACGTACGTGTACGCGGGTCGTATCTTTAGCAAGGGCAAACCTCCAGTCAAAGTCCCGATGCCGGGGCTTGAGAACATCACAGTAAACACCGAACCCAAGGGAACCATAGAGGCTTGGCGCGACTTCATGAATATGTTGATCGCCAAGAAGATGTGGGGGCACATAGCCGTAATCCTTGCCGGTGCTGGCGCACCATTCATGCGCTTTACAGGCATCTACGGGATGACATACCACTGCGCTAGTACCGAATCTGGTACGGGCAAGACGTTGGCTCTCGAAGCTGCCGCTTCAGTATGGGGACACCCAACGCACTACCGCACAGGCAAGAGCACTTCTCCTGTCGCTATGCAGCAACGCCTAGGCTTGCTCAACAGCCATCCGCTTATCACGGATGAGATCACCGCCAAGAACAGAGCCGCCCCCGAATGGTTGCCTGAGTTTCTCTTGGACATGACCGAGGGTAGGGGCAAGGAGCGTATGGAGTCTGGCTCCAACAAGGAACGCTTGAACCTCTCTACATGGATGACTGCATGTTTGATGTCATCTAACACGCACGTTGTGGACTACCTAACTGGTGGACGCGACCACTCATCTGAAGGCGAGCTTCGCCGTCTGCTTGAGTTCACCTTCGAAGAAGAACTGTCATGGGCTCCCCATGAGATTGAGATCATCAAGTCTTTGCAACACAACTATGGCGTGGCTGGCTACAAGCAGGTCGAGTACATGGTGGAGCATGCTGATGAGTTCCCTACATCTGTGCGTGAGTCGGTTGCCGCCATGTACACAGAGTTCAACGCTACCAACGATGAGCGCTTCTGGATGGCAGGCATCGGAACCGCAGTGCAGGCACGCAATGTTTTCAAAGCGGCTGGCATTGTGGAGATCCCCCTGCGCCCTGTCTTAAACGCTTTTAAGAAGGTAGTGCAGACCATGCGTGCCAGTATGAAGAACAGTGTCCGCACTGCTGAAGACATACTTAACGCGTACACCCGTGAGAGTTATGGCAGCTTTGTCGTTGTGCGTCCTAGCACTGGCGGCTTGATGGCAGAACTCGGTAGCGGCCAAGTCATTGACCAGACCATCACACGCAACAAGATTCTTGGACGTGTGGAGCATGGCATCACTGCCGGTTATGTTGACTACTTCATTGAGGAACAACTGCTCAAATCGTATTGCGCTTCGACAAGTTTCGGTTACGCTTCATTCAAGCGCCAGCTTGAGGATCAATTCCCAATCGAGTACTTAAAGAAGAACATGACCGCCAAGACCAAGGGGCCACCAATGCGTGTTACTGTGATGCGTGTTAGACGTAAGATGGACGAAGTCGATGAAACTCTCCTTAATCCGGTTCCCTTGGGAGACGACTGAAAGAGGTCAGGGGTTCTTCATCCCCTGCCTCGATCCTGATAGTGTTCGTGAACTAGGGCTGCGCAAGGCAGTCCTTTGCCGCGTACTAGATGCCCGTGCTAAGACGGGCATCTACGAAGGCTTTACTGGGGTCTTTTTCTTTCGGTTGCCCGATAGAAAGCCTCGGCCTCTCGATTCTGCGCCGCCTTGATGCGTGCGATCAGCTCATCTTTACGCTCTGTTGAGAGCCTAGAGTCAGCGCGTATCGTACGTTCATCGGTGAACATCTCCCCCATAGACTTCTTGAAGCCTCCAGCCATATCAGCTTGAGCCAACAACGCCGCATACTCCTGCGCCCATGCCTTGGCTTCAGCTTTCTTACCTCGGCTTGCCAAATCCTCATAGCCCTTTTGCGCTTGCACCACTTCGTCCATGCGGTTGTATGCGCGGTCGACTATGAAGCGGCCATCGGCTGACTGGAACAACCCTCCGAAGAACGGCGTCTTGCTAGCTGACGAAGAGGCTTTCGCGCCTTCTGTCGACGAGCGCAGGGCTGGGTCTAGCATGTGCAACGCTGACAGTCCCAAGGAGCTTGTGTAGCTACGCACAAAGTGCTCGATCATCAGAGGCGACACGCCAACGGCTCCGGTTAACGATCCCAAAGTTTTGGCCGCCTCGGTCGTTTCTTCGCGGTAGCGCATAGCCGCTGGCAACTCTTTCTCCCTTGCCGATTCGATCGGGCCATATGGTGTAGCGCCAATAGAAGCTTCGATGAACGGCTTGCCGGCCACAGGCACAACTCCGGGTGCGGACTGCCAGAGCAACATGCCCAAACCTTTGATAGCTTCTTTGGCCTTGGTATCGCGCCTCGCCACATCAAGGATAGCTTCGGGCAACGCTTTGAACAAGATACCTACCTCATACGGAATCGGTATTTTGAGAGGGTCTTTGACGCCCGGAATGTGCACAAACCAATTGCCGTACTTAACTTCGGGCGGCATTTTGCGGTAGTCCTCGTCGTCTTCCATCATCAGAGCGTACGACAGCGTTCCAGCCATCAACAAAATGCCACGCATTTTAATCTTGCGCTGGATTTCCAAACGCTCTGAGAAAGGCATATCGCCCTTGAATGAACGATACAGCACGTCCAAGCCTTGAATCTGCGCATTGAAGAACGGAATCAGCGTGTTCATTACTTGAATGCTTGGCGACAGTCCACGGCGGCCAAAGTTTTGAGACTCCATCGCACGAAACTGAGAGCGTGCTTCTGACAAACCTTTTTTTATGGAATCTTCATATATAGTTACGCGGGTAGCCGCGTCAGACTGAAGCGCAAAAGTATCTAGCATGCCAAGCATCTTGTCCCACTTACCGCGACCTGTGCTGATGTCTTGCAAAAACTTTTGCATATCTTTTTCGTCGCCTGTGTACACGTTGCTACTGACAACAAGCCCACGCATTAACGCTTCTTCCGAAGGGCTACGGCCAACCCGCATTTTAATCAGGGCTGTTAGCGCGTTAAGCACAGGCACGCCATCCACACCGCCTACGATAGCCGCATTAAGCGGGTCACGAATTAGCTGACGAACAGGATACGCTGGGCCACGGGTCACAAATTTACGAACCCAGTTTGCTGGAATGCCCATCATGCGTACGATCTCTGGGATGGTAGTCTTGATACCTTCCATGCCTTTGACAATTAGGTGGGCAGGAATACCAAAGGTATCAGAGTCAATCACAGCAAAGTGGTCATCACCATCAACCTTGTAGCGCACTACGTCAGCGCCTGCTGGGCCGCTTCCTTTGCCGATCTTGGATGCAAAACCTGCCTTGTACATTGCGTCAGAAGTACTGTGCGTAGCTTGATTCTTTAAACCGGCACGGGACAGCATGAACGTGTTTTGAACAGCACTGGTCAAAATTGGCAATATGGTTTTTTCGTCGCCCAACATGCGTTGCAAGTCTGGGTTTTCTTTAATGTTGCCAATACGAATGCTGTGTTCTTTGTCAGTAAACAGCTTGACTTCGTTGTTCTCAATACGATAGAACGGAATAAACGGCGTCTTTTTCAGCCGCTCGCCCTCTTGTTTAGATATAAATCCGCACTGAACAATAAAGTCTATAAGGCCATTGTTGTACTGTTTGTACACCGCCTTGGCCGCATCAATGTGTTTCTTAGCTTCAGGGTTTGCCGCCAATGTGGCTTTGTCTTTAAGGTACTCAGCTTTAGCCGCCGCAGGATCAGAAGACAACAAGCGTGACCAGCCGTTGGGCGTAGCTTCCGCACGCTCACCAGCAACTTGAACTGTCAGGATGCGCTCAGCATCGGCACCTAATCCGGCTTTAGAAGCGTCTTCTATATGCTTGGACATATCCACAAGGTTAGGGCCAGTAGATGCTTGGTAACGGTACTCTTTACCAAACGCAGTATTTTCAGATACGATTGATATCGGGCCACTGTTAATAAATTGCCCCGCGGCTTGCGTAGTCTTATCAGCTAAACGCAGGAAATACTGCGTTTGGAAAGCCTCTGTAGAAGACAACTTACCAGCGCCTTCACCAGCCACAATAGCCGCATCTGCTGCAGCTAAGCTATCAATTAACTGTACGCGTCCACCAAGGCCAAACAAGTTTGCTTTGAGCGAATCTAATTTGTTGGCTTCTTGGCCAACAATAACTGAGCTAACTGCTGGCGCTTTGGTGCGGAAGACGGATGCCGTGTTGAGCTTGTCCACCATCTCAAACTTCTGTGCAGGCATGTACAGCGCTTCAATGTTCTTGGTAGCTACATCAGTAGTCAACTGACCTGTCTTGAAGCCAATTAAACGCAAGACGGCTTTGAAGAAGCGTGTCAACATGTTGCCGCCAAACCAAGGCTTTTCATTGATGCGGTCACGGAAGTCTTTATTAGACTGCACCTCAGACGCAAACTCAGCTACGTTGGTCAGGCCGTACTCATTAACCAACGCCTTGTCTTTTTTCAGTTGGTTGAACATGGCGTTCAACTCATTACGCGCCGCAAGCTGGTCTTTAGTTAGATCGGTTGCAGGCATTACCAAACCGCGCAGTGATGCGGCGTGGGTCACTTCGTGGATCAGGTTTTCTTCTGTCAACTCTCCGGGTCTAAACGACACAGTGTTGGTCACGTTGTTGTAGAACGCAGGCACGGGAACGCCATTAGCATCAACCAAATTAGGATCAATGACTACCTTGGTGCGAAGCAACATGTCAACCACGTTTTTGGCGTTCTGGCGAATGAACTCGGTCTGTCCGTTCTCAGCCACATCATTGACAGCATCAAGTAAGCGCCCATCTGCAATGGCTTCTTTAGCCGTGTCAGATAACTGAGCCTGCTCCATCTCCGTGTACTGCGTTGCAGCACCTTGGATTGGGCCTTCTTCGTCAATCTCTGGCAGTGTGGCGGCTTCTTGCTTGGCAGTAGCGGCATCGATTGCCGCTTCGACTTCTGCTTGCGATCCGCCTTTGAGGGCTTTAGATGCACGAATATCACGCGCATTTTTGTATACTTCTTCTGCCGCATCGCTACGCTGGTTAGCAAGGTCAAGGGCGTCTTGTGCCAACTCCTTGGTTGCAGGGGTCTTGGCTTCGTCAAAATCTTTCTGAGCTTTTTCAAGATCAATCACTGACTGACGATAGCGCTCACGGGCCGCAATAATTTCAATCGTTGGGCCTTGACCCAACAGGCGCTTGCCTTCAGCCAACTGCTTGGCAACTTGGTCTTCAGTCAAACCTTCGGTGGCCTCTGCGTAAGCAGTCTCCAACTTAGCGCGGCTGGCATCAGTAGCGCCATCTAAACGAGCTTTCGCTGTAAACAAATGAACTGCGTTGGCAGCTTCTTGTGACAAGCCGTCGGCTCTAAGTTTAATAACCCCGGCTTGGCGTACACGTTTAGCGCCAGCCAAGTTACGAACCACGGGGCCTTCTTTACGGGCAGGTAACCGCATACCTTCCGCAGCCGCTGGTTGTGGTGCATTAGGCTGTTCTACATCACGTTCCACAATAGGCGCTGATGCGTAAATGGTGTCGATATTGGACTCAATCTGGTTGTACTCGGTTTGATACTTTTCAATATCCGCTGTGTTGTTTGTCAACCTAGCCTTACCCAAGTTAGTATCTGCGGCAGCTAAATTTTTCTTAAGCTTGTTAAGTTCTGCCGTCATTGCTGGGCCAGAAGTGTCTCTTGTAAAGCGACGTACGTCATAGCCTGTGCCAGACATGGCTTTTTCAAGGCGATCTTTTTCTACCTTGGCAGCGTCCAGTGCTTTGCGTTGTTCTCCAGCGCCAGCATTTCTTTCGGCCTGCAACTTGCGTTCTTCTTCACGCGCTTTGGTTTCTGCTTCTGCACGCGCTTTTTCAGCTTTAGCGGCTGTAGCTTTGGCTTCTTCAATTTGTTTGACCAAAGGAGACTCTTGGTTCAAAGCTTTAGCCAAACGAGCGCTGGTGTTTACAAACGCTTCACGCAAATCCTCACCCATCAACTTGTTTAAAGTCAAATTATCTCGACGTGCGGCCAAGTAAACCAGTTCAGCAGCCTGTGTCTTAGGTAGAAGTTTGTCAGTCGCACTAGAGGCGCGAGTCATAGCACTGTCTAAGCGGCCAAACTCAAGACCAGAAGCCATAGAAGGCAGGTTATCTATTCCTCTGCGAGCCGCCTCATATGCTTCCTGTGACGCATCGCTAACTTTCTTAGCTGCGTTGTATTCACTACGAGCGTCTTTTTCGGCAAAATCAACAGTAGCCGCGTAGTCTCTTGGCAACGGCCCTTTCATTTTGGCTATTACAGGAGACAGCGCTTTCTGCTTATCAGACCCGCGCTCTTGCAGCACTGCGTCAATTTTTGCCAACTCATCGTCAATTGCTTTAACGTTTTCTTCAGAAAACGCGCCTTTAACAAGAGGCTCAAGCTCCTGTATGACTAGTTGTTGTTGTCTAATTTCTTGTGTAACACCCGACTCGGATAACTTGCCACGAGCAGATGTAAGCTCTCTGCCAGACATACGCGCAATTTCAGTTGCCCTTGACAGCGCCTTCTGCGCTTTAACGACTTCTGGCACTTTGGCCACAGGTGCAACGGATTGCTTTTTGATATCCCAGCTTTCAGCTTTCTTAGGCTTGGTAAGAATTCTGTCCTTAACATTCTTAAACTCACGAGTTTCACCGGCTTTTAAACGCTCGGCTTCAGTTTGGCCGGCAGGAGCTTTTGTAACAGCGCCTTGTTGCTGTTCCTGCATACGCTGGCGGCGTTCTAAATCAATCAGTGCAGCTTCAGCTTTGGGCACCGCACGTTGGGCTTGCTCCAATTCTTTTTGAATTGCTTTTAGATCGGCTTGACCTTGTTCAGTCAAATCTGCCAGCATGTCAAAGTAGCGTGAGTTTTGTTCGCGTGCTGCGTAATCTGCTACAGCTCTATCTAATAAAAAGCTGTTAGGAAAATCTCTACGCTCTGCCTGATATTGTTTGACTTCATTCCGTAACCTAGTGGCCAGTTCACGGAAGTATTGAGGGTTGTCTTGCAACGCCTCTGTGTTGCGCATAGCTTTCTTTAGTTCTTCAACCCTAGTCTCTGCCGCCACAAACGCAGTGCGCGCATCTGTCAGTTCTTCGGGCGTAATCTCACGCAGTGTAGGCGCAAGGCGCTGTGGCTGAATGCCGGGCAACTCTCGTTGACCTGTAACTGCGGTTGTTTCTTCTTCAGTTCCAGCGGCAATCTTTGCCTTCAAGTCATCACGAGCTTTCTGCAACTGTGCGCGGATGTTGCCTCTCTCGGACTCAACAGTCAGACCTTTAAGCTGGCGCTCAATGTTGCCAAGCTGCTGTTGCATCTCAGCCATCTCTGGCGTAACTTCTTGGGCTTGTTTGTTAGCTTCTGCAATAGCGGGACGTGCAGTACGCAACTTTCTTAACTCATCGCCGAGGTCTTTACGGCGGTCTTTAAGTTCTGCCAACGCAGCCATCTTGGCTTCGTCTGTGGGCCGGCCAGCTTTTTGGACACGCTCATTTACAAGACGCAACTCACGCGTAACTTCATCAATACGGTTAGCCGCACCCTCTACACGTTCAATAGGAAGCTGACGGCCTGCTTTAGATACTTCACGCTCTTCTGCGATGACTTGGCTGTAACGATCAATTACGGCATCAGCGCGTTCTTCCAAACCTTTCTCTAGCGGCCTGTCAGCAATAGTCAGTAGTTGTTCACGCAAACCTTGATTAGCTTCGCGTTCTAGTGCTTTGCCGTTTGCCAAGAGGCGGTTAATGTTTACAAGGCGGGTTGCATCAAAGATAAACTGGCTTGTAGCTTTACGCACCTCATTAAAGTTTTTTCCTTTGGCCGCGTCATACAGGTCAATCAAGTCGTCGTGTACTTTGGCGCGCAATTCTTGCGTCTGCTGGCGCATTTTTGCTCGGTCGTTCTGTACGTCAAACCCTTCTTGCGCAGGCTTTAACTTGGGCAAGTAGTAGTCAAGCAACGACGCCACGTTCTCGTCTGTGCGCTCACCAATAATGTTCTGAGCAAACGGGGTTGTGTCTTTATAACGGTCAGCCGTCTCCATACGGCGGTTCAGGTTATCCAAAGCTTTGCGCTTTACGTTCAACTCAAACGTTTGGCGGCTAGGCAGCATCTTGCCCGCTTCGTCCTCACTCTTAGACAGTTCTTTAACGTCTTTCTCAAGCGTCTCTTTGAGCTTGTCGCGGTCATCGCGGAACTCTGTGTTAGCAGGGTCTTGCTTTAACTTGTTCCAGTCTTGCTCACCATCTTTAAACAAAGCCAACAAAGAACGTGCGTCTTCCAAGTCCTTGTCATAAATTGCTTGCTCTACAGGAGAGCGGCCTTTGTTTTTCTCCGCTATGGTTTGCAGCTTTTCAATTTCAGCTTCAACGCTTTCCCGTGTCTCGCGGGCTTCTTGCGCGCCTTTGTCAATCTCAGCGGCAAACAAATCATCTGTGGGCGTACCGCGGAACTGATCGCCTTCCATCAATGTGGGTACGGCTTCGAGTTCTTTTAGGCGTGGTAGTAATTTAGCAATCGCCTCATCGTCACCAAGGTCTTGGTAACGGGCAACTTTCTTTCGCAGGTCTTTAATCTCAACATCACGAGACGCAACGTCTGTTTGCTTGGGCGCTTCTGCAACAAAAGGTTTTAATTGTTCAAGCTCGGCTAGTGCTTCTTTATTCTGTTTGATACTACCGACAAGGCGCTCCATGTCGTCCGTGCTGGTAGCTGTCTGCAGTTTGGTGCGCAGGTTCTCAATCTGTTTATTGACTGTAGTCTGCATAGCCGTATACGCTGTCGGCGTTGGAGCCATAGACTGAAACTGCTTTTGCAAGTCAAACTGCTGGTTGGTAAGCGCTTGGATCTGCGTTTGATCGCCTGTCTTTGTAGCTTCGGCAAGCTGTGCGTCAAGCTCTTTGATCTGAGAGTCAAGTGTGCGTAGCTGGCCAACAGGGGATGTGTCCTTAGCTTGCGGCAATTCACCAAACAAATCTTGTTGGGCCCCGGGGACTTTGTTAGCTTCTGCAAATGCGGTTTTGCGTGTAGCTTCTTGATTGCGTTCTTCAATCGCTTTTCTAGCGGATCGGTACTCTTCAATAGTGCCTGTGTACTCGTCAGACTTACGTAACTCTTTAATTTGCGAACGAGCTTCGGCCTTGTCGGCAACAGCGGCCAAATCACCTTCTGCGGGTTTACCCTTAATGCGTGCAAGCAGATCAGCTTCTTGCTTTTGCACGTCAGCGTAACGTGTTTGTATCTCGTCCAAGTACTCATGGGTCTGACGGTATGCGGCTTTCTCTGCTTCTAAACGCTGCTTCTCAGCTTCTTGAGCTTGCACTTGTTTGGCCTGCTCTGCACGGGCTTCTTCTGCTTGACGGGTTTTAATGCTACCACGCTCAACATAACGACCGGCAGGGGCAAGAGTGCCGCCTAATACAGCACCACCAATAAAGTTGTCAAAATATTCCGAACGGGCTTCTGCATCAGTGATGTTCAGACCGGCTTGCAAACGCTCAAGTACTTGCTGCGCGGCTTCGGTAAAGCCCTCAGCGCCCATAGTCTTTAGCGTGTTTACACTGTAGTCTTTCAGGACATCTTTCATGCCCTGTTCAGCAATCTTCTTAGCCGCTTGCTCTGATACTTCTTTGCCGCCCATAGCCAAAATCTGGCGGACCCCGGGGATCATCTTCATCCCGTAAACATCAAACGCGGCTTGGAATGGTGCTGCGGCTAAAGCTGCGCCAAGGTTTGTTTCGCCAAGCCTCTTGCCTGTTTCTAGTTGTTTAGATAAGTTTGAACCGCCAAACTGCGCAGCAGAAGTAAGACCTGCTACTGCACCGGGCGCAGTCAATGCAAGAGCACCGGAACCAATAGTAGCGCCAGCAATGGCTTCTGGAAGTAAAGCGGTTAAGCCAGCAGCGGCAACGGGAGCGGCCATGTAAGGCAACGACCCACCAGCAAGTTCGCCAAGCTTGGTAAGAGGTGCTTCTGTCCAGCCTTTTTCAGTTGGCTTGAAAGCTTTTCTTTTTTCTTCTTCTTTTTCTTTGATGTACTTTTCGGCAGCGGCTTCATCCATCAAGCCAGTACGTCCAGCAAGCGCAGCAATGTCTCCTTTGAGAGACGCTACGCTTCCTTTAAACGCCGCACCAAAACCTTCTTCTGGGGCGCCGCCTATACCAAGTTGTTCTCGAAGAATCTCCGCTGCTTTTTCTTTGGATACGCTGTCTGGAAACTCAACGGTTCGTCCATCAGGCAAAGCAACGGTATAGCTCATAGATCACTTTCTTGGTTCAAGTTGTCCTGTCTTGGCGTTTAGAACAAAATCTGCGCCGCCAACAGGTGCACCGCCGCCCCCGGAAGTGCCTGCTAATTTTGCCAGAGCTGGATTTAATTGCAAGGTTTTTTCCCATTCTTTTTCAAATGCCGCTGGAATTTCTTCAGGCGTGTACTTGTTTGACTTTATGACTTGATCCATCACGTTCTTGCGTGCCTGCTCAATAGCATTAGACCCTTTAAAAGCGTTAATGTAATCTTTGTTATCCTGTGAACGGATTTGCGCTGCGCCCAACGTAGCTTCTTTACCAATATTGGCCACACGTTCTTGCATAGCGCCAGTAAACATTGTCTTGGCATCTTCGCGGTTCAGGCCGTAACGGGTAACCGCAAAGTCCGTTAGGCTCTTAAGTCCTGCATTGGCAGCTTTGTCTACATCGGCAGTGGCTTTTCTAATCTCTGAGTTGTTCATGCTCTTCTGGTTAAAGCGCACATCTTCCAAACGTCCATAGGCGTCGTCCAGCTTATCCCTAGCGTCAGCAATCTTGTCCATACTTTTACGATAAGCGGCAGTGCCAACCATAGCGCCCTGACCAATGTTGGCAAAAGCGTGCTGAGACGTGCCGGACATCATCGCCAAACCAGCTTCGAGCAAAGCCAAACCACCGGCTTGACCTTCTTCTTTACCAATGCGCTCTTCTTTACCTTTGAGCTTGGCTTCACGGTCTTTGCCATACTCGCCTTGCGCCGCAAGATCAGTTTTAAGTTGATCCAGTTGTCTTTGAGCGGCGGATGTTTCTGCTTCGCCTTGCTGACGCACACGCTCTTGAATCTGGTTTAGCTCAGTCTCACGTACATTCGCAGGGCCAGCAAACTGCTCGTACATAGCTTTAATACCCTGCGCTCCACCCATGCTAGTTTGAGGACGTGGTGCGTCAGGCGCGGCACCGGAAGGTGGTGGAAGAGCTTTGTCTGTAGGAGCCGCCGCAGACACGTTCTCATATCCGGCTTTTACACCGGGGAAGTCTTTTGCCCTTGTAGCCGTGTTTGACGGATACTTAGCTTCGGTCGCGGCTTTATCCCCCGCTTTAATTCTTTCAGAGTTATACAGTGCAATCTCTTCAGGTCTTGCAATACCTTGGTTGATACGCGCCGCAATCTCGGCTAACAAGGCTTGCTTTTTCTTGTCCCCCATGTAGTCTGTAAACCTCTCCCATGGAGTTTGGTTTTCTGGGGAACCCGGTTGCGTAAACTCGGCGCGGGGTTGTACTGCTTGGAAACCGGGGATGCCGCCAACAACACTACCGTCCATAGTATTGCCTTGATAACGGGGGATGTGACCACCGCCAGCCATACGCATCACACCGCCACCATCATGGGCGTAGTTGAACATGCCATCAGTGTTGCCCATACCTTCTAAGTTGCTACGAGACATGGGTGAGTTGGAGCTTTCATCAAACCCTGCAATACCACCATCAGCCATGCGCTGCATATTGGGTGCGGGTATTTGCGCTATGCCTTGATTTTCAGGAAGCTGTGCAACCGTGCGTGAGGGAGCCATGCCTGCAATGTCTTGGTCTACAACAGTAGGCATAGGGCCGGCTGCTTGCATCGCTTTAGATCGCTCGGCCGCCTTTACAATATTGTTGACATTCACTGCAGTTGCAACAACTGCGGGGTCATTCCTGTGCTGTGTGGCATAGGCTTGCCGTCCTCGGGCATCCATACCCGCCAGCATAGTGGTCAAAGCATCAATGCGTTCAGGGCTGTAGGGGTTTTGTGATTGAAGCATGCTTACCTCTTATGCCATGTTATAAATAGCCAAGTCTGCCAGACCAGCAGGGCGCTCATCAACCGAGCCGCCTTTAGCAAATAGTTTACTAGCGCCCAAAGCCGCTGTTCCTAAACCGGCTACTTGCGACACCATAGAAGGCGCTGCTTGATAAATCGTACTGGACTGTTGAGTCAATGGCAAACCACGGAGCATGTCAGACATGAAACCTAACTGCTTGTATGGGTAGTTCTGGTAGTTTTGGAAGTCCTGCATCTGCTGATTCAGGATGTTTTGCGTTTGCTGCTGTTGCATGCCGCCATACTGACCTTGCAGTTGGTTGATGCCCATCATCTGGTTATAGGACGTGTTACCCAAATTACTCAGTTGACCCGCACCTGTCAGTGCTGTCTGCAAGCCTTGAAGCCCTAAACCTGCACCGTATTGGCGCGACTGCTCGGCAAGTTGCTGCGCTGTCATGTTTTGCTGTTGGTTGGCTAATTGGGCTTGCATGTTCTGCCCAGCGCCTAATTGTTGTACACCTAGTTTGGCTTGTAAGTTTTGGCCGCCCGTGGTGATACCAGCTTGTTGATTAGCCAGTTGAGCCTGTAAGCGTGCGGCTTGCTCAGCATTAAATTGCTGTTGGCCTTGGCTGTATGCGGCTTGCTGACCTTGCGCAAAGATGTCGCCTTGTTGACGAGCCAGATTGTTACGCGCTTGACCACGCATGAGGTAGTCGCCACTGCCACCAAACGCACCACTGCGGGCGGCTTGGGCTTGCTGAGTTTGTCCTGCAATAGCCGCTTGACGCGCAGCGTCTTGCTGTTGACGTTGAACCACATTGGACATGTACGGCGACATGTAGGCTTCGGCCATTCCGGGACGCGTATAAGACTGAGTGCCCACACGTTCCGCGTCACCCATCTGGTAGTACTGCAAGTCAGGGCTATTGATGTTATATGCAGAGAAAGCGGCAGGGTTGTAGTTGCCGTAATTCATGGCGGCTTGTGAGGCCAAACCAGTCAGATCAGACGCTTGCTGAATCTGCGGAGACACTTGCATGTTCTGCGCACCCGTAAAGGCTTGCTGCTGCAAAGGTGTAAATTGCGCAACTTTGTCCCCCATGTACTGCATGTAGGGATTGCTATTGACATCGGTAACCGCTGCGGCTTGACCTAGCAGATCCTGAACGTACGGCTTAGCGTAGTCAGGAAGGGAGGTCTGCGATATGTTCGTTTGTGTTGGTACTATGTCAGCCATGATCTAATCCTTACGCGGGAAGGTATTTGTCAGCACGGCTGTTAGCCGCTACTTTGTTTTTGCCTGTGGTCTTGCCGCGCGCACGTTGCACACGATCCATCATGGCGTAGAGCTTCTTGGCTCCAGCATCTGTTGAGCCGTTACCCAGTTCAGACACAATGCGTGCAGGCACTACAAACTCACCATCGGCAAGGCGTGCGGGCTGTTGCTTCTGGCCAATCGTTGCGGGGATGCTGTCAGACACGCCATCACCGGGGCCTTTGAGCAAACGGCCACCATCAGAGTAGCTACCCAAAGAACCGAGGCCGCCACCTACGGCGTACATAGGCATACCGCCAGCCGCAAACCCGCCCGTGCTGGAAGAGTCTTGTTGTGTACTTGCGGCTTTATCGGCGGCGGCTTTATCTGCTACAGCTTTATCTGCTGCGGCAGTAGCCTGTTTAGCCTTGGCTGCGCGCCATTTTGCTGCTACCTGAGAAAGCGATACGCCAGTAGCCGCCGCAATTTCTTGCGGGGTTAGGTTGTTTTCAACTGCCCATGCGTAGGTGGTTGCGTCATCTTGACCTTGGTTCTTTTTAAAGTATTGGAAGATTTCCGATGGCGACATCAAGTAGTTCACACCGCCTGATGGGTCTTTGTACTCGGCCACGTAGTCAGGGTTGCGAATATATTTGCCCGTAGCTTGATCGTACGTGTACTGTCTATTGGTACTGGCTGGGTAGCCAAGCGTGGCTTCTGCGTAAGGACGAGCGATCTCGCCCACACCAGACTTGGTCGGGTATGCGCCCTTACCCATAAGGTAGTTGTACGCTGCCATGGAATCACCAGTTTGCTGGTTGAATTTAGCGTTGTAGTATTTGTCTTTGGCTTGGTCTGGGCTAATGTTAAGAAGCTGCGCTGCTGTCTCTGGGGGCAGACCAATTTTGTCAAGGAAGTTAACGTGATCCAATTCTGTAGCTGTTGGGTTTTGAATACCAAACTGGCTGTACAGATCAAGCTTGGCTTTGTCTGCGGCTGTCTTAGCAGCGGCTTTGTCTGCAATTTGCTGTTTGGCTAACGTCAGCGGGTTCGATGTAAACGCCGTCTTACCTGTAAAGTCTACAATCGGGCCTTGTGTGCCAGTCGACGCCATTGTGCCTGTGCCTTGGTATGTACCTTGGCCAACTGCGGTGCCAACAGCGGGGGCAACAGACGTATCACCAGCCACACCTTTGTATGTGCCGCTGGATGTGACTGACACAGGTTTGACTGTGGAAGTGCCGTCGCCTGTGTAGTTCAGCGTTGTGTCAGCGCCAGCATCAACGCGAGGAAGTGTGGCTAAGCCAGCAGCAGCCGCGTCTTTAGCGGCTTGCTCAGCTTGCAATCGTTTTTCCAAAGCAATAGATTCAGCAGTGCTCATGCGTGGGATAACTTTGTATCCCATTTTCTTTTCATACTCTGTTTGCCACTCAGGGGTAGCCTCAAAACCTGAAGTTTCGGCCAGCTTTTTAGCAGTTGCGTACCCACCCAAAGTATCAAAAGCCGCTGTTGGCGCGCCTTGTGTAGAAGAACGATACAGCAACTCCAATGCTTCGTCTTGGGGTGTCTTAAACTTTTTAGCCAAATCAGACGTGTACCCACCAATATAGTCAGACATGGCTTTTTGTTGGCCAGCAGCAGTTGTCAAATCAGGAGCTACATACGCAGGGGCAGCGGCAGCAGTAACAACAGGAGCAGCGGCAGCAGTAACAACAGGAGCAGCGGCAGCGGGGGCTGTTGCGTATTTAGACATGATAGAAGCTAGACCAGCTTCATCACCGCCAGCTTTCATGTAGTTGGATGCAATCGTGTCGTAGACTTGCTTACCACCAAGGTTAGCGTAGATGTTATTAAGATCCCCGCCTCCAGCCAAAGCCACAATACCGCCTTCATTGAAAGGCTTGTACGCAGGGGTGCCGTAATTGGCAGCAGGCACGGGGTTCAAACGGCGATATTGCCCATTTTGACCGTAAATGAATTGGTTGATGGTGTCTGTATTTTGTCCAATTTCAGGCATCTTTGTGGTTGTAGGAACCATAGCGCCAGCCATAATTGGTGCGGCAGCAGCGCCCAAATATTTAAAGTTATCTTTGGCAAAACTTAATGGGTCGTTTGCAACAGAACCAAGTCCAGCAGACATTTTTGCCGCTGTGGACGCGTTTGTGCCTTGCGAGACAGCGTTTGACACGGCTTTATTTGCTTCAGTAACATATTCAGGATTTACCGCACCGCCTTCTAACGTAGGAAGTATCCCACGCTCGGCCAAAGTGTCAGACATCATTTGACCAGAAGCCACGCCAGTAGCGTCAGCCGCAAGCGCGCCTGTTCCAGCGTTCATTAGTCCTTCACCCAACCCCGCGCCACCATAAGCGCCCAGTCCGGCCATGAGACCGCGGGACAAGCTGCCAGTAGCCAAGGTGGTAATGCCGCCAACAGTGGCTGCAGCCATACCCGCAGACATTAAACCACCACCAAAAGCCGCACCAGCAGGGCCTAAGAACGCGCCAAGGGCAATAGGGGCTACAGCCTTAAACAAGTCCGAAAGGAAGCCCGCTTCGGGTAAACCCGTATGCGGATTGATGGTCATTGTCGTGCCGTTAGCTTCGGCAAAAGCTTGTAGGCGCTGGACTTCGTCCGGCGTCATGTGTACAAGTAAAGAGTCGTCACCGCGACCGTGTGCGGCTACCTGTTCGGCAAACTTATGCAGGCTCATGTCAGACCTTTATTTTTAAAGCATTCGATGTTGTGTCACGGTAAACATCTCCTACTCGGAGGTTAGCTAAATTAACCTGAGTTGGCAAGGTGTTTATGTTCAAGTTAATGCTTGCTCCCGCCAAAGGGCCGGGGGTATCTAGTTGGTTAAAGTACAGACGCAACACATTAACAAGCTTATCCATGTACTGTTGGTCATATTCTACCGGAGCAAGGGGTAAACTGGGTGCAACTACATTAGTTTGTGACATCTTTATCTCCTACCATCAGGACGAATATCTATACGCGGTGCGCCAAGCTGCCAAGCCGTGTTAATTTGGTTTGACTCAACTTTGAAAATCATTTGGCGCCCGCGCATACGGGTAAAGATTTGCCCTGTGAATTCTTCGGTAATGTCGTATGCACTGCTGCTAGTTACCGGCTGGCTTGCACTGCTTGTTCTGCCAGAGCCTGAATTTGTCAAACCGTACAAAGTCATTGTGACTTTAGGCGCAGCGTTTGTTGGCGAGTTAGTAGAGTCACCAAAAGTCAAGTCTGGCAGTACGCGCCAGACAAAACCAAAGTTATGGCCGTCACCAATATCAAACTCAGACGAACTGATATATGCACTGATCGCAGCATCCGTACCCGCAGTGTTATCATTTATGCCATCTTCATGGTAAACAATATTACCGGTAGTGGTGGAACTTGTATAAACAGCGGCAATCGGAAAAGACAAAAGGCCAGAGTCCAACCACGCTGTTCGTGACATCGTGCCGTAGTACCAAACTTTTTCAAGGTAGTTGTAAATAACGTACTTGTCAATAGCACTGCTACCAGCAGAGCAGTAGAACCACCAGACTTCATTAAAGCCTTCATTGGTACCGGAGAAGACTTGCAGTGACTGCTCTTGGTTCAAGTCTTGGAACACGTAGCGGCGCAGGTCACAGTTAAGCGTCTGCACGCGGCCATCATAGGCATAGAACTTGTCCACGCCCATCCAGTACACAACACCCGAAGCAATCACAGCAGCGTTAGGACTCATGATGGAGATGTTGTCACCAAGGAGTTGCGGTGCCCACACATAAGGAGGGCCAAGATACTGAAGCGAGTACACGCTGGAATCCGTAATCACCACAATCTCTTGGCGAGTCTGAACCGTGGTTATGATCTGTGAGCCGTGAGAAAGCCGCACATACCCTGCTTGGTTTGTAGGATCGGGTGTCCAGTTATAAACGTCATTTTGTGCTGACCAACGAATCAACATTGGGTCAAGTACAGCGGAGTTATAGTCATTGCAGCCAAACACAATTACAAAACGTGAAGTGTCTGACACCGTGAGATTATTCTGTACTGTCGGCACGTCAACAATTAAAGACACAGAGCCCGAACCTGTAGATGTTGTGTTTACCACCGCACCTGCAGCATTTAGTAAATTAAAAGTTAAACCGTTAACTTGATACACATAATATGTGGTTGCCGCAGACACGCCTGTAGGTAGTGAGCCGCCAGAAAATTGAAGGGCTGCGCCTTCTGTATACAGTACAGTTGAAGTTACAAGCGTTGGGGATGCGTTGGTAAACGTGACTGTACCGCCAAGAGAATTAAGCAAAACACCACGTGTGCTTACGCTGTTTGATGCAGACCAGTAGTAAAGCCCGTATCCACGGGGGCCATAGACCAAATCTTGGCCATAATTCATTTGGTTCCACAAACGCAACTGACTTGTTGACGTACCACCATTACCCCATGTAGTACCTGTCTGCCCCCAAGTACCTGCGCCCCAACCAAGCAACGGAACAGGCGTTGCAGGGCCAACACCAATTTGATATGCAGCCGAAACAGCCGCGCCGCCATAAGAGCCAGCAGTCAGTGCGGAAGCCACAGTAATCGTAAACGTTGTAGAACCTATTGTCTGAATTTGATACTCGGCATTGAACGTGGAAGCATAAGTGCCAGTAGCCCCAGAAAACGTAACAAAACTACCCACAACAAGACCCGTAACAGAGGCAGTCACTGTGACTGTTGTTGTACCATTAGCAGTAAATGGGTTTGCGCCAAGCGTAACTGTGGATGCAATCGGGGTGATGTTGTAATACGCGCCGCCTTGGTTGAGGTAAAACTTAAGGTTTGTACCAACACCAATTAAATTTTGGCCAGCCAACGTTACCCAATTCCACAATGAACGGCAAACGCCTTGATAAGTACCACCTGAAATGGGTTGCCAGCCGCCAATAACTTCTGGAGTGCCTTGACGGAAACGAACTTTGTCGCACTCATACCATCCACCTTCGTTGGTATAGCGAGTATTCTCCCGGTTGACGCCCGGCTTAAACAGAACTTTTTGTAATGGCATCGGTCAATCCAGTAAGGCGCACTCAGCAGTGCGGCGTTTTAACAAGCCCGGCAGTACTTTGCCGCCACCTTTAGTCCAGAGCATCAGTTGTTCCTTGGCCCCGTCCCAATCATTGGCATTGATTTTCCTCTTTAACGTGCTTGTTTGCAAGCGTCCAGTGCCTAAGTTATAGCAAAAATCCACGATGGCATTGCACTTACGTACGTCTGTAATCAGGCCGGGACAGTTACGTAAAACACCGGGTAAGTACGTATGCTCAAGTTCAATCATTAAAAGCGCCCTAGCCGTGGGTTCATCCATCGGTGTATCTTCTAGCGTTACCTTGCGTTTGTCTGCGTAGTAGGTAGAGCCATAGCCAATCGTAGCTACGCCAGCCGGACAAAGGTAGGGCTTGGCCCGATACCCTTCATACCGGCGGCACAGTTCTGCGGCTAGTTCTAGGTTCATTCTTGTTCAAAATGCTCTTGTTCGGCTTCTCTTGCCTCGTCTTCAAGAATCTCTTCAAACCCACAGGTGCATGGGCCGTCTTCGTGAACTAAACAATTGTTTGCGTGTGCCATTTAAATACCCCTTTGCTTTAAAGTACGATCAAGAAACCAATAGTTAATTGTCCCAGACAACAGGGCTGAGAAGTCAGGTGTCATCATGGTCTTGAACACCTCTACGGCTGGAGCACCGCCAAGCCATGCGTTCCATGCAAACCATACGTGGATAAACGACCAGACAAATAGCACCCAGTATGTAACCACTGGACGGACAGATGCTGACAAACTAGCCACCCAACCGCCTGCGGCCTTGACCATTTCGGCTTGCTGAGTGATGGCGTTGTTGAAGGCATCCATGACTCCTACGTCCATAGCGGCTTCTCTTTGAGCGCCGATCTCAGCCAACTTCTGCTGGCCACGCAGCGTTTCCAGTTCGCACTGACGGGCAAACATGTTGAGTTCATGCTCACGCTCGTTCTTCTTGTCAAAGAACTTCAGCACCTCGGGGGCCATACGAAAGATGCCGCCAAAGATGGAACCTAGCAAGCCCCCAGATAAAATATCAAGCATGGTTATTCCCCACAGTGTTTACATTTGTGATGGCTGTCCCCATGCGAGAGCTTGACCCCCGCTAAGAGGCCAATAAAGCCACCGATGATGGTTTGGAAAGCTGGGTGGAGCATACTGAAGATTTCTGCATTGTCCACTTCCTTGGCCCATAGACCGAGCAGGAAGGCAGCAACCATACCAAGCACCGACAGGCAAAGCGTAGACGCTACCATCAAGGTTACAGAATAGGTTAATTTACCCACGACATCTTGGTTATGTTCCATTTCAACCTCTATACGTACACGTCCAGTTTGCGGTTTGTAAAAATCTCAAGGCTAAGTTGATTGCGTTCGGCTTTCTTTACGTACAACTCAAACTCAAGATCATCAATTTTATCCTTCACCTTCTTCATCTTTAAAGCTTGCGCGTATTCTTCTTGCATACGTTCAGCCCTACGTTCAAGTGCGTCCGTTTTAGTCGGCTCGCCTCCCGGTTGTACCATGGGATACCACTTGTGAATTGGCGGAATCATTTCTTTTCACGCTCAAGTGCATCCTTATATCCATGTACTACCTTGTTTCTAAGCCATGTGGAGTCGGCTGTACCCGCCCACTCGGACAGGTTGTTCCAAATAACCAAGTAATCCGTTGATTTGCAATAGGCTGCGTTCTGATCTAGCCACGCCATCATCTCTTTGTGGCGCTCTGTAGGATCGTGCGTTGTGTAGCCAATTCCGTAAAATTCCCGGACATGACAGCCATTCTTGGCTACGGCTCCAACCAGCCCCAACAGCAGTAACAGAAGGAGCCAACGCATATATCATGCTAACTCTGGTATTTTCTTCTTGACCTTGGCGGTTATGAATGCTGTCGATGTGTCTCGATCAATTGTCATGTAGCCTTGGCAAGTGATGTTGTAGTCTACCCCGTTAGCGTCTTTCTCACTTTTGATTGGGGTCGTGATGTCAAGGTTCTTAAACAGAAACTCTTTACCGTTTTCAAATACGCGCCACACATGATCCGCTGTCCCACGACCTTCTTGCCCACGAGTTTTGTTAAACCTAATTTGGTACGTGTTCATATAACTTCAGCAGGCGCTGGGCAAGTCTGCGGTTGTTGAACCACTGTCAAGTTAAAGTGAACAAATTTAATTGGTAAGTCAGCGGCGTGGCGTGTAAAAGAATGTGCCAACCATGAATTAGCAAAGATCATCATGCCCGACTTTGGCGTAAAGTTAATCATTTTGCTTGCGGGTGTTGCCATATTTGTATTTTGTTCTGGCAAATCAATTTGTAATTTTCCTGCGCGTGGATCATGGAATACAGCCCGTGAGCAATTTTCAGGGGTTTCAAGAAAATAAAAACCAACAATTTGCGACCCATTAGCATGGATGTGAACATCCATTGCCGAGTGCTTGTGGTGTTCTTGCGTCCACATCTCAATAAAAGACACCGCCTTATCCTGCATGGCGTAGCCCTGCTCATTGAGAATGTTCCAAGCAGTAGCGCCTATAAACTCAGAAAAACCTGCTATACGAGGGTCAGCATAATAGTTACCGCTCATGCACACAGGGTACATTTCATCCAACTTACGTTCTTTACGCTGCACTGCGAGGCTTTCTTCAGACACCTCTTTAACTGCATTTAAAAAATCAGGACGCTCAACAAAGTAGATTGGGCAAGGAAAGAGATGCGCAACTTCAATCTGTGTGTTCTGAATAACTTCTGCTACAGATTCAGCCGCTTTACAGACTTTTACTTTAGTTTTTTTGGTGGCTGTTTTAGACATTATGTATTCCTTAAGGCTGTATTACTTCCACCCAAGTAGCAGAAGCAATGTCAAGTCTATACGCTTTACCATCATCTGGACGTTGCGGACGCTCAACCCATGACGAAGTAGTTCCTTGCCAAAAATAATCTCCCGTTTCTGGGCGAGGTACTGGTGGTTGGTATTTACACGTAGCTTCGTCAAACACCCAAGCAACATAGTTTTCTAGGTTGCCTCTTAAAGACCACACATCTTTAACAGATTGCTGTGTTACCGTTTTTTCTTCAACCGTCATTTCACGCACAGTCCAAACATCCTTTACAACTCCGTCAACCCATTGGTATGAAACTTCATCAACTTGGTATGTGCCGGCAACCCTCGGATTTTCTACCCGTTCAAATGGCGCAAACTCTGGTGGTAGATTATCAGGGTCGATATGAGGAAACGCCTGTATAAAATTATCTTCAAAGATTGGATGCTCAAATGGCTGACCATCGCGTATTTGTATAAAAAGTCTCATTACAAATTACCTGTGTTTGTTGATGGGTAAGAACGTGTACAACCGGGGTAAATAATTCGCACAAAGCCTACAGCACCATCACCGCCGGAAATGCCAAGGCCACCACCACCACCACCAGCACCACCGTAGAGCCCACCTGCTCCGCCGGTACGATTTGTAGGAGCAGAACCATCAGCGCCACCTGATCCAAGTTTACCGCTGGCCGGTGGTGAACCCGCCGCCCCTCCAAGACCCGGAGAACCTACTCCCAAAAACCCAACGCCTCCGCCACCTGCGCCACCATAAGTGTTTGAGGGGGCACTGCTACCACCACCTCCCCCTGCCGCACCACCTCCCCCTGCCGCACCTGCTTGTCGAGCATCGCCCCCCTTCCCTCCATTACCCGCAGCTCCCATTGCCGCGCCACCACCACCACCAGCTTGAAAATTGCAACCGCAACCGCCGCCGCCGCTACCACCACTACCGCCAGCGCATGCGGTTCGTCCACCCCCACTTCCGTTAGTCGGGCCATTTGCGTTTCCGCCAGAACACGCCCTTAAAACGGCCTCGGATACAAAAAAGCTACTGTTGCAACTAGTACCGCCGTTTGCAGCGCCAACTCTAAGGGAAATACTAGCTCCGGGGGTAACTGTGTAATTGTTTGTCCAACCCGACCCGCCTGCGCCACCACCGCCTCCGGCTTTGCTGTTGCCATCACAACAAACACCAGTTCCACCTTTCCCTCCAGCCCCAACAGCCAACACAGAAACTCGTGTAACCCCAGCAGGAACAACAAACGTGTATGACCCCGCAGAAGTGTAAGTTGTTTGACCTGTAACAATTGTAGGAGTTACGCTGTTACTTGCCGCACTTGCCGCACTTTGCCCAACAGAGTTGGTAGCTTTAACAGTGAACGTATACGCTGTTCCTGTGGTCAAACCAGAAACAGTAATGGTTCCTGACCCTGCTGTAGCCAAAGTTCCCGTCAAACCGCCGGGTGATGAAGTGGCTGTGTAAAGCGTAATAGCGGAACCACCGTCACTTGCAGGCGCTGTGTATGTAACTGTTGCTGTTGTTGGCCCAGTGGCTGTTGCCGTTCCAATCGTTGGTGCTCCGGGAACTGAAGCCGCCACAGAAGCTGTTGAGTTGGAATTAGCCGTAACGCCCGCAGGTGCAAGGGTGTTGGTAGCTTTTACAACGCAACGGATTGTGTTAGCCACATCAGCGGCAACCAGCACGTATGTACTAGAAGTTGCGCCACTAATATCAGTTGTAACCCGTTGCCATTGATATGTGAATGTAGGTGCTGGTGCGCCTGTCCACGTACCGTTGGTTGTTGAAAGCGTTTGTCCAACGGTAGCCGTGCCTGAAACTACCGGAGCCACGGTGTTGACTGGAGCAGCGCCGTAGCTACCACCAGCAAAGGCCAGCATCATTCCACTCATGACACGTTTCCTGTAATAAAGACAACAGAAGCGGTCACATAAAGAATAGTGCAAACACCCCTTGATGCTAATGAAAAAGAAGTTACTACTGTGTTCGTACCACCAAGATAAGCCGTAACTGCTGATGAAGTACAAGTAATAGCCGCAGCCGTATTGTTAGCAACAGAAATTGCATCGCCTACAGCAAAAATACTTGCTGGAACTACGACCAGACCCGACGTACCAAGAACAACAAACTTACCCACATCACCCACAACAAGCGTATAAGAAGCTACTTTAGCTGATCCACTTTGCGGAATGTTGAGATAGCCAACTTTGTTTGTGCCGTCAACGGTGCAAGAAGAAAGTGTGCCACTGGACGGCGTACCGAGGACAGGCGTTGTCAGCGTTGGTGAAGTCAGTGTCTTGTTGGTCAGGGTGTCCGTTGTTGCTCTACCAACTAATGTGTCTGTGCTTGTTGGTAGCGTTAATGTGCCGGTGTTGCTAATGCTTGAGATTATCGGCGTTGTCAGCGTCTTATTGGTAAAGGTTTCTGTACCTGCCAAAGTTGCCAAAGTTCCCGTTGTAGGAAGTGTTACGCCCGTAGTACCAGAAACAGTCAGCGTAGTTGCAAAAGCCCCTGAGATAGCTAGCGTACTTGCCGCATTGTTTGCAATACCTGTGCCGCCACCAGCAGGGCTAAGAATACCCGTTGAGCCAATACTAGAAACTTTGACGTAATCTGTACCGTTGTAATACACAAATGCTTTTTCACCCACTGCGATTGACACACCTGTCTGACCGGAAGCTTTGAATGTTACTGCGCTGGTAGCGCCTGCGTGATCCACCATGTACAGCTTGCTATAACTTGGGCCTGTGATGACCTTGGTAACAGTTTGTGTGCCGGTAATGCGAATCACCATGTACTGGGCTGTGGTGGAAACTATGGCGTTGCCTGATGCGCTACCTGTAGTGTTAGCTAAAGTAATAGCGCCATCACCTGCAAAAGATAATGTGCCTGCAATGGCAATGTCCACGTAGTCAGAGATACCGTAGTTAACCGTATCGCCCCATGTACCAGAGAGCGTTCCCTGTGTGGGGGTAACTAAGCCCAAAAGCGTTGTCGTTGCTGCCATTTAAATGCTCCTAATTCGTTGAAACAGCAGCCCAGCTTGCCGTTTGCGTGTTACCGATATTTTGCCAGTTTGCGGTCTGCGTGTCATCTATTACGCTCCAAGCAAATGCTTGTGAGATTGATCCAACCGATCCTGTTGACGATACACCTGTAAGTCCTACTGCAATTCCAAAAGTTCCTACCGATCCAGTAGCTGAAACACCTGTCAAAGCTGCTATGGTTGAACCGCTTGTAGAACCGGGGGAACCTGTAGCAAATACCCCTGTTAAGGCTATACCAACTCCTACTGATCCCACTGACCCAGTTGCCGATACGCTTGTAACCCCGTGCCCATGAACCACCGTCCCAACTGAACCCGTAGCGCTTATTCCTGTAAGTGCTCTACCAACCCCAACTGAACCCACACTGCCTGTTACGCTTATCCCCGTCAGATTAGCGCTTATAGAAGTAAAAGCTGTAAGGGTTCCAACACTGCCTGTGGCACTTACCCCTGTAACTTCTCTACCAACGTTAACCGACCCCACACTGCCTGTTACGCTTATTCCTGCAAGTGCCCTACCAACCCCAACTGAACCCGCACTGCCTGTGGCACTCACTCCTGTAAGCGATATACCAACCCCAACTGAACCCGCGCTACCTGTAGCTTCTATCCCTGTGATTGCTCTACCAACTCCAAGCGACCCAACACTACCGGTTGCACTTACTCCTGTGAGTGCTACACCAATATTAAGTTGTCCAACACTGCCTGTTGCACTAACTCCAGAGAGCGCTGCGGTTAAACTTCCGGTAATTGTTCCAACTGCGCCCGTGGCTGAAACACCTGTGAGCGCCGCTTGTTGACCGCCCCAAGTATTATCACCCCAAGCGCCTGCGCCCCATGCTGTGGACATGACTTACCAATTACGCAATCCGCAACAATCCAGTAGTCGCATCATTAGTGGGCATAGTCAGTGAAAACGTACCAGCAGTCACCGTCTGCGCTGTAAAAGTAAATACAGCCACAGCGTTCTTACCTGAGTTTGTATTGTTATACAAAAGCATGGCATCAAAAGAAGTTGATAAAGTAACTGTTGTATACGTAATACTTGCCGAAGGTGTTAAGTAAGATGTAGTTGTGGTATTGGCTGGAGCCGTACCAAACGTAACTGTAACACCGCCAGCGGTATATCCTGTACCAGACACTTCAGTTACTGCGCCCGTGTAAGACGTTGTAGTGGTTCCCAGTGAACTTGCCGCCGTATACAAAGCCGCTTTAAACACATCAGCCGTAGCCGCAGTGTGTGCTGGTATGCCTGTAGCGTTAAAAGCGTGAACCGCATTGAACAAGTCAACCTTGAACGAGTTGGTCATACATTGTGTATTTGCCATGATTTTTCCTTAAAATTTAGCAGTTTCACCAAAACTTACAACCGCACGTTTTAATTGTACGTGCGCCGAACGGTGAACTAGTTCACCCTCTAACCAATACTCCACCCATGTGGTAGTTTCGTTATCATTATCAATGGTTCCCTCACGCTTTTCAAGCAATGATTCGTCCATATCACCTTTGGTTGTGGTAATCAATTTGAACTCCTGATAAGAGCCGCCGTAGCGGTGTTTGCGGGCATGGTAATTGTAAATGTAACGGTAGATGTTTTGTCAGAACCAAAGTCCAGAACAGCTATGGATTTGTTGCCTTGGCTAGAGTTGTAAATCAACGCACACCTTGCTGTTAATGCGGCAGTCCAAGCTATATCTGGGAAACCCACATAAGCTGTGTAATCAGAGGATGCCACTGTAATAGGCGTCAATGTCGCCCCACCAGCAGAGTAAGTGCCTGTATTAGCTACTTCGTTTGTAGCTGAATACGCCGTGGTTGTTTCATTTAAATCCGCGCTGGCTGTGTACAGAGCAATCTTGATAACGTCAGTCGTTAAGTCGTGTATACCTTGATAAAGCTCTGCCTTAAAACTGGTAGTCTGGGTCTGAATAATCGACATATCAAGTTACCTTCTGACGGAACTGACCAGAACGGTAAGCGTCTTGACGCTCCATACCATCACCCAAACGCTTAGCCAATGCAAGAGCTTCCATGAATTTCTGGTTATACAAGCCCATCATGTCTTGCTCACCCTTCATGTAGGTGTAAGCCTCAACCAAAGATGCGTACAAGAGCACGGGGTCAAAGTTATCACCTAGCCAAGACGTACCGCCTGAGTTAGTTACAGAAGCAACAGGAACGGAAAAACCAGAACCTGTCCCGCCAATATTGGTTGCAGCAGCAGATAACGTATTTGCAACACTGTACTGCGCACCGCCGTCTGTAATGGTTACGGCTGTTACTACGCCGCCAGCAACGGTAATTGTCGCCAACGCACCACTGCCAGAACCGCCCGTTAAAGGTATATCAAAGTATGTACCGGCTGTGTATGCGCTTCCGCCAGTAACAGCTCCTAATGTAGCCACAGGACTTTGCACAATTGAAGGCGGGTAGAAGAAATAATGAAGCTCGGAACTGTATCCCGCATCTGGCGTAGGGCCGAGAATAAAAGTCAACTCGGCTGCGTTATCTGAACGGGGGCCAAACAGTGCGTAGTACTTAGGGATCCCTGTGTCTGTGGGCTGTGGATACGCCTGCCGGATGAAGTTAACATCTTTGTTCAACAGATACTCGTACTCACCACTGGCGTTAATAACCGCCAATGAATACACCGCTAAGAAGTCCGTAGGACACTGCAAGTACTTGTTGTTTGTAGTCATTACCCCTGTCACGTTACTGCGCAAAGACGGAAACTGCACTGAGTTGTAAATGCGCTGCTCAGCCTGCGTAACAAACACAGGAATATTAGCCACGAAATCTGCTTCCGTGTTCTCCGTGTACGCTTGGATCGCGTTGCTGAGTTGCGTGTAATTCATGCCATCGGGCCTCGGGCTGTAATGCCTTTGGTTGCCGCGCCGTTACCACGGGTGACGATGCCAGATGTCTTAGTAGGCTCGTTACCAGCGGATTTGCTGATATTGCCAACGCTTACATCGTAGTTTTCAAGTTTACTACGGTTTGGGGGAATGCCGGGGTTTTCAGATATGCCCACAGGCTTGCCATCCATTGTGTGTGGCTTGGCGTAAGCAGAAGCTGGGAGGTTGTTAATTTTGGCCATGATATTAACCTGTGGTTTGATTTTTAGCGCGAGCCAAGTTACGGCCATACTGCATGGCTTGATCGGTTGTTACGCCGCCTTTAGCTAGCTTTAAGGATGTGCCCTTGCCGCCCTTGTGCTCTTGCTTGTCATGCTGTTTGAACGCTTTTTTAATCAAAGCAACGTCTTGCTTCTTGTCTGACTTCATGTCTTCTTTTGCCATATTAAGCTCCTATGAAACTGTTACCGTAACTGTACCAACATATGTCGTTGCCACCAAGTAGTTTGGTGTCAAAAATGTATCAAAATTAGTTGCCCCACCTACTGGGTTCCAACCCCACTGAACATCCCGCGAACCGCCAGTCAGACTGCCAGTGGCGCTTACCCCTGCCGTAACGTATGTTGTGTCCTTACGGGGATTACGCACCGCCTGTGGATCATCTACTGGGTACATACCCAACTGCAACTGCGGCTGATCTGGATCCCAGCACGTAGGGCACACCATCAAATTGTAAAGCTTTGTCTTGATAACTTCTTTTCTCAAAGCCGTTAATTTAAACTGTTGACCACACCTATCGCACATGGCGATACTGTTTTTACCAGAAGCAAAGCGATTGCCCATTTACGTGCCACTACCAATAAACATTTGCCTCGGAACAAAACGAACCGAAGCCTTCTCACGATCTTCATCAGCGGCCAACTGCCAAGCTTCATCGTACTGTTGTTTCAGGACGTCCAGACGCTGCGCCCCTTCTGGGATTTTTAACGCCAAATAGTAGGCCAAGCCTGCCACCATACAGGGCAGGAAACGGAAAGGTACATCCAGCGTACGTACGCCCCCGCCAGCATCATCAATACGGCGCATGCGCCAGTAAACAAACTGATACGTTGTACTATTGTCTGGGGTTGGCCAGACGGTCACAGAGGGCAGATTCTGCATGTACGCAGACACGCCTGTTGAGTGTGCTGCTGCGGTTGTGCCGTTCTGTCCACGGAAGCAGTTGTAAAGCACGTTGCCAGAAATGTAGCCGTACTGAATAGTCTCAGACTCAATTAGTAAAAACCCTGTAGCTGAAAGTCCAGACGCTGAAGTCAATGTGATTGTGGTGGCTGTGGCACTAATACCGCCGTTAAGCGTTGTGCCAATCGAAGAAGTCTGGCCATCCAAACGCTGATACCACACCTGAATCGGGCGGGCTTGTTGCAGTTTGTTGGGGATCGTGGCATAGGTAGAAACACTGATACGTGTGATGGTCAGGTCAGCTTGCGTAGATGCGCTACCCGCGCCCGTGCGAATGACATGCTCAAGTAGATCCACCGTATCTACGGGTAACGCGTAGTTGTTCAGACCCGGAGTCAGGTTAATTGTCCCCTGCTCAAACGTCCACATGTTGACACCGCGGTTTGCCCAATCAGCAAACATCAAATTCAATGAACGACGTGCTGTACGTAAATCGTAGCCCGTACGCAACTCCGAACCGGCGCGTTCAAACGCTTCCTCAACTAATTCAGTGAGGTCAAGGTTAAACGCTGCGGTTCCTGAAGTGGTCATTTAAAGCTCTTAAGAGTTTTAGCCAAACGCGCACGCTGCCCCATTTTACCGGGTTGTTTTGCAGCGGCGTTTAGCTTCTTTGCAGAAATCTTTTCACCAGCTTTTACGCCCAAAGATGCACGCAGTGCACCGGGCTTTTTGATTGCGTCTTGAATAAAGTTCTTAGTAGCCATTATCTAAATCCTGCCGTTTTCTTTGCAATAGTCTTAGGTTGCGCTACGAATTGTTTGCCGGCGGCTTTTCCGGCTCGCTTGGCTTTGGTCGTCGCAGCGTACTCACTAGGGCTGAGACTTTTGATCGCAGCGCTTGGAAGGTATCTTTCACCAGTGTCAGAAGATTTTTTACCACTTTTGGT
>Ga0209084_1000185_pt1 | contig 60352 bp, 58 predicted proteins | sample C_130820_MF_Meta_FD_187309 | JGI IMG/M metagenome (GOLD analysis project Ga0209084, IMG submission 187309) | Freshwater microbial communities from Lake Croche, Canada to study carbon cycling - C_130820_MF_MetaG (SPAdes) (version 2) | ecosystem: Environmental > Aquatic > Freshwater > Lake...
CACTGAAGAATTCGAAAAACAACGCAACCCACAGTGGCTAATTTCTGAAATGCCAAGTGATTATTACGACCAACAACTAAAAGCGATTGTGGGCCTTGAAATATTGGTTACTGATATTCAAGGGAAAGCAAAACTTTCTCAGAATCGTCCAGAAATCGATCACAACAGTGTCCGCGACAATTTTGCCCAGGGAACACTTAGTGAGCAAAATGTCGCAAATCGAATGAATCTTGACAACTAGTACTGAGTTCTCCATTCGTCGCAGTAATGAGAATGACCACATTGTTCTGCGTAACATTCGTCTTGAGGCGTTGAAAGATTCTCCAGATGCGTATGGTTCAACATATAAAGAGTCTGAGCTCTGGACACCTGCGCGTTGGAAAGAAATGGCGTCAGGTAATTGCTACCTCGGAGAAATTGATGGTGAGGTAGTTGGCATGGCTACGGGTGGTTTAAATACACAGTTTCCAAACACGTTCTGGCTATTTGGAATGTTTGTAAGCCCAAGAGCGCGGGGCACCGGCGTCGCTACTGATCTCGTCAATGCTGTTGAAAAATGGGCTAAAGACCAGGGGGGAACTGAGCTCTATCTACACGTAACTGAATCAATGCAGCGTGCTCGTTCTTTTTACACCAAAATAGGTTTTTCACTTAATGGCGGTTCTGTGACAATGGATAGAGATACTTCAATAAAGCTTGTGACAATGGTGAAGAAACTTGACTAATACATTTGAAGTTCGACGGGTTGAGCCTGAAGTTCTTTATGATCTTCGTCGCCGAGTTCTGCGTGCAGATAACCCTGATGTTTCTGTGGCGTATGCCCGCGATACTGAAGACACATCAATTCACTACGCAGGACTACTTGGTGAGCGAGTTGTTGTTAGCGCATCGCTCTATCCATCTGAGTCGCCTATAAATCCAGAACTAAAGACATATCAGCTTCGCTACGTTGCAACTGATTTTGATGTACAGGGGAAAGGTCTTGGGGGAATTGTGCTCGATGTTGCAGAAGACGAGCTCAGGTCTTTAGGGGTCGAGCAAGTTTGGGCTAATGGTCGAGATACGGCGCTCGACTTCTACCGAGCGCATGACTGGCAGTTGATTACAGGGTCGGAGCACTTAAGTCCCGAAACAAAACTCCCGCATACCATTATCTATAAATTGTTATTAAGTTACTAAGGTGCGCAAACTTCTAACGATTGTAATTCTTGTACTTTTCGTTGCCGCCGGCGTTCGACTTTGGCCAACGATTGCCTCAAAGCTAAAACAAACATCGGAAACAACTTCAAGCGTTGTGTACCAAAGTGCTCCGTTGACTGGACTTCCTGACATCTCAGGCGATGCAGCCATGCGCCCTGCGCTCACCATCAAGATAGAGAACACACCTGATGCAATGCCTCAGTGGGGGATTACCAAAGCTGACGATGTCTATGAAGAAATTGTCAACGGCGGAATAACTCGGCTCGCCGCTGTATTTAATTCATCTGCTCCAACACAGATTGGGCCAGTCCGTTCAGTTCGCCCAACCGACACTCAAATTGTTTACCCACTAGGTGGAATTTTTGCGTATTCCGGTGGTGCACAGTACGCACTTAACAGCATCCAAACAGCTCCGGTGAAATTAATAAATGAATCAAATGCCGGGACTGCAATGTTCCGCGATACTAAGCGTCAAGCGCCACACAACCTTTACGCCGTTGGAGAGTCACTGTTCGCTGTTGGTGGCACGCCTACGCCACCTAAACCATTATTTACGTATCGTTCCGCTAGTAAAAAAGTATCTGGCACGAGGGTTACCTCGTTCGTAGTTGGCTTTCCAAGTAATTTTTCTGTGACCTGGGACTGGAATTCATCGACAAAATCATGGGATAGATCCATATTCGGAAATGCAGACATTACAGGAACCGGTGAACGCGAGTCACCAAAGAATGTGATTGTTATGTTTGTCAACTACGTCAATGGTATTGGAACAATGAGTTCGTACGCAGACTTACAAGGATCTGGAACTGCGCAAATTTTTACAGCCGGTAAAGAAATACAAGCGACATGGTCACGAGGGCCATCAATGTCAGATCCGGTCATCTATAAAACATTGGCTGGCAAGGTTGTTGCGTTGACTCCGGGACAGACGTGGGTAGAGCTAATCAATACTGGTGCCAAAGTAACCGTTACGCCGTAACAACCTTTTCAAGTATTTCCAAGGTCTTCTCCATGCCTCGAAGATCTGCTGTGTCCCAGCCAATTAGAGGAATGAAAAATCCCCACGGCTTAGTGAAGTCAAATGACTCGGTGACCTTTGTTCCGCCCGGCACTTCTTCTAAGTCGTAGCGCCAAATGAATTGTGAGAAGTGATGCCATGCAATAGCCTTATTTTCTTCAAATGTTGATACAACGTTTGAAGTTGCGTACTTTGCCTTGCGGTTCATCTGCATTTTGAACTTTGCACCGAGGAATAAACGATCTGGTCCCTTTAGAACTGAGACAACTGATCCCAACCCATCAAGTTTCGAGTGTTGACGAGGATCGGCGAGTAGATCAAAAATCTTTGATGCTGGGGCAGCAATGACCCTGGATGTGGAAATGATGTTTTTCTTTGACATACCTATATCGTAGGGCAACAGCGAAATTGTTGACTCAAATTAGGTATGTTTAGATACAGGCATACGTCACTAAGGGAGCACCATGCGCATAGGAAACCTTTACGGGCCAGATGCAACATTTCTGGGCATCCCTGCTGCTGACCCCGACGTCGCGTCTGAATGGGATAGCTCTAAAGCAGCCATTATTGGTGCCCCATTTGATGGTGGGACTTCTCACCGTTCAGGGGCCCGCTTCGGTCCACAGGCAATTCGCATTACTGACTACTTGCCTCACGATGGAATGCGTCCGAGCCTTCCCCTTGGTGTTGACCCACTCACTGACCTTGGAGTAGTTGACCTTGGTGATGTGGAAATGCCGTCAGGAGACACTGAGCTCTCGCTAGAGCGTCTCGAGCAACGCGTCAAACAAGTTGCACTTGCTGGAGTAATCCCAATCATCCTGGGTGGCGATCACACGATTGCACTGTCAGATGTAACGGGCGTTGCACACCACGTTGGCTGGGGCAGAGTTTCTGTAATCCACTTTGACGCTCACGCCGATACTGGTGACACGCAAATGGGATCACTTCACGGGCACGGAACTCCAATGCGCAGACTTATTGAGTCTGGTGCGTGTCGCGGAGATCGTTTCTTGCAAATTGGTCTCCGTGGTTACTGGCCAGAAGAAGAAACTCTTGCGTGGATGGCTGATCAAGGAATGCGCTCATTCGAAATGAGTGAAGTCGTTTCTCGAGGACTTGATGAAGTTCTCACTGAAGCACTCGCACTCGCAATGAACGACTGCGATGCAGTGTTCTTGTCGGTTGACGTTGATGTTGTTGACCCGGGCTCAGCCCCAGGGACAGGGACGCCGGAACCGGGTGGACTATCGAGTCGTCAATTACTTGATGCAGTGCGCCGAATTGCTATGGAAGTACCAGTGTGCGGGATGGACGTTGTTGAAGTGTCGCCACCATATGACCACGCGGAAATAACTGCGTATCTAGGTAATCGAGTTGTTCTAGAAGCACTCGGTGGTATTGCGTGGCGTCAGAAGAAACTTCGTGGTGAAGTTACTCGCAATCCGAGCGACCCACTCTTAAAGGGTCGCTAGTCCCGCATTGATTCGAGGATCTTGCGTACAAGCTCCTCAGAGGTATCAGGATGCAAGAACGCAAATCGCGCAACGGATTCACCCTCCCATTTTGAAGGCGTGACGAAGGCCACTTGATCACGAAGTAACTTTTGACTCCACGCGAGATATTCTTTTTCTCCCCAGCCCATTCGTCGGTAGAGCACAATTGAAAGACTGGCGGGTCGAACCATCTCAACGTGCTCCATTTCGTTGATCATTTTTTCTGTTGCCTGAGCAAGATCTATCGCTGCTTGTACAGCTGTTTCGTAGGCTGTAACTCCGTTAGTGACTAGTGAATACCAGAAGGGAAGCCCGCGTGGCCGACGTGAAAGGTGAAATGCGAAGTCTGAGGGGTTCCATTCGTAGTGTTCATCATCGGCGTGCAATACGTCAAGATAACTTGCCTGCTGTGCAATTATTTTTCGTGCCGTTGTTGGGTCACGATAAATAAGTGCTGCACAGTCGAGTGGTGCAAATAGCCACTTGTGTGGGTCCACAACAAAACTGTCAGCGTGACGGATGCCACTTAATTCACCTTGATAAGTCTTGGACATGATTGCAGCGCCACCATACGCTCCATCAACGTGGAACCAAAGATCGTGCTCATGTGCATAACTCCCGAGTCCTTCTAGGTCATCAATTATCCCGGCGTTGGTTGTTCCAGATGTTGCGACAACGCCAATTACTGTCTCTGGGTGCGGGTCCGCTGCTAGTGCAACTTCTAGCTGTGCACGGGTGAACTTGTGATTATCTGTTTGCACGAGAAGTGGTTCTATGCCAATGAGGTGCAGTGCTTTTCCAATGCTCGAATGTGCATCTGAGGAAATTGCGAATCTAAGTTCGTGAGGTGCAACGTTTGGTCTCTTTGTTCTCCCAACATCACGACCCACAGTTAGCCCAGAAAGATTTCCCATTGATCCACCAGAGACGAATGCTCCACCAGATCCTTTTGGAAGTCCAGCTCGCTGAGATAAAAACTCCAGTGCCTGGTTTTCTGCGAGCACTGCTCCAGCAGATTCAAGCCAGCTAGTTCCATTGAGCCCGGAACACGCAACCACCATGTCGAAGAGCAGCGAGTTCTTAGTTGGGGCGTTTGGGATGAATGCTAAAAAGCCAGGAGAGTCCGCCGAAACCACAGCTTCGGCAAGTCGTTCAGTGAAGAGAGTAAGAATCTCTTCAGGGTCACAGCCTTCAGAGTTGATGAGCCCACTTAGGTCGGGAAGCGCTGAAGGGTCAAGACTTCCATAGTCCAGTGGGACTGGGTCCATTGAAAGGCGCTCGCGGCAGTAAGCGAATATCGCCTCAGCAGTTTTTTCGTTATACGTAAACATCTGATGGCCCATGGTGACGCCTTTCGTCTTCAATGCCATCGTACGCACTTAGTTGCTCCAGGCCACTTAGGAGCGTGGAACCTGTCGCCTAGAATTGGCAAATGGTACGTGTCGGCTATTTAGGACCTGAGGGATCGTTCTCACACGAGGCCGTATCCACGCTCAATGACGTCGAAGCTGTCGCTTACGACTCAATTGGAGACCTATTAAGTGCCGTCAGTGACGCAAGCGTTGACAAAGCCTTAGTCCCATTAGAAAATGCAATTGAAGGCACCGTTTCAGCGACTATTGACGGACTTGTCTTTGATCACGAACTCATAATTGAGCACGAAATCGTTATTCCTATTCAATTGCACTTACTTGCAAGGCCAGGATTAGAGCTTGGTGACGTTAAAAAGGTCATCAGTTATGTACACGCGCTTGCTCAGTGTCGTGGCTACTTAAACAAGCTCGGTGTCAGCACCGGACAAACTATGTCAACATCGCAGGCTGCGAGTGAAGTTGCTGCTTCGAGCGAACCAGTCGCTGCAGTTGGATCTGCAATGGCGGGCAAGCTCTTCGGGCTTACTTCACTTGCCACAAACATTGAAGATCACCCCGGCAACGTAACCAGGTTCGTGCTTGTTGGGCGTGACGCAATAACTTCTCCTACAGGACATGACCGCACATCGATTGTTTGCTTCCAGGATGCTGACCGCCCAGGATCGCTCTACGCAATCCTCGGTAGATTCGCTGCTCGCAACATCAACCTCACCAAGCTCGAAAGTCGTCCGACGAAGCGGGCACTCGGGGACTACTGCTTTGTAATGGAATTTGAAGGTCACGTTGCAGATGATGCCGTGAGTGATTTACTCACAGATCTCCAAGCTCACTTAGCTCCAGTGAAGTTTCTCGGTTCATACCCAGTTACTGGTGACAATGCGCAGTCTCGTCGTGAAGAAGTTGGCGAAGCACGTAAGTCTGCTTCGGACTGGATAAGCAGCCTAAAGGCACGCGTTCGCCACTAAAAGAAAACGACCACCAGCAAAAGCCGGTGGTCGTTTCTATGGCGGAGGGAGTGGGATTTGAACCCACGGTGAGTCGCCCCACGTCGGTTTTCAAGACCGGTGCATTCGTCCGCTCTGCCATCCCTCCGTGGAAGATTCTAGTTGAAAAGCAACTATGCCTTTTTACGGGTACGGGCGCGCTGAGCTTGGTCCAGGATGACTTTACGTAGACGTACGGATTTCGGTGTTACTTCAACAGATTCGTCTTCAGCAATGAATTCGAGAGCCTGTTCAAGTGAAAGCGTTGTCGGAGGCGCAATGCGCTCAGTGTTGTCAGAACCAGAAGCACGCATGTTAGTGAGCTTCTTTTCCTTCGTCGGGTTAACGTCCATTTCTTCTGAACGTGCATTTTCTCCGACAATCATTCCTTCGTACACTTCAATACCAGGTCCAACAAATAGAACTCCGCGTTGTTCAAGGTCAAGAAGTGCGTTTCCAGTTGTGAATCCACGACGGTCTGCTGCGAGAACACCCTTCTGGCGAAGTCGGATGTCACCAAACCATGGCTCATAGCCATCAGAGTTTGAGTGCATCATTCCAGCGCCACGAGTTTCAGTCATGAATTCAGTACGGATACCTACGAGGCCACGAGCTGGAATTCTCCACTCCATGCGGACCCATCCAGTTCCGTGGTTAACCATGTCGAGCATGCTTCCCTTACGGGTTGCGAGAAGAGTGGTGACGTTTCCAACGAATTCTTCTGGAACGTCAATTGTCACGCGCTCAACAGGCTCGTGAACTTTGCCATTAATTTCGCGCTTAACAACTTGCGGCTTACCAACAGTGAGCTCGAAGCCTTCGCGACGCATTGTTTCAATAAGAATTGCGAGCTGGAGCTCTCCACGGCCCTGAACTTCCCATGCGTCAGGACGCTCGGTGTTCAGCACGCGTAGTGAAACGTTACCTACGAGTTCTTTGTCGAGACGGTCCTTCACCTGGCGAGCAGTAAGAAGCTTTCCTTCGGTACCAGCGAGTGGTGAAGTGTTGATACCAATAGTCATTGAAAGACTTGGTTCGTCAACGTGAAGTGGCTCTAGCGCAATTGGGTTGTCTGGGTCAGCGAGTGTTTCACCAATGGTGATGGTCTCGAATCCAGCCACGGCAACAATGTCTCCAGGTCCAGCGCTTTCTGCAGGAACACGCTCAAGTGCGACAGTAATAAAGAGTTCTGCAACCTTGGCGTACTCAATAGTTCCGTCAATGTGACACCACGCAACGCGCTGTCCACGAATAAGTGTTCCGTTGATGATGCGACAGAGTGCAAGACGACCGAGGTATGGCGAAGCGTCAAGGTTGCAAACAAGAGCCTGCAGTCCGTGGCCTTCGGTGTATTCCGGTGCTGGAACGAGATCGCGAATTGTTTCGAAGAGTGGGGTGAGGTCACCAGAGGTGTCAGCAACGTTTAGTGAAGCCCAGCCTTGGCGAGCACTCGCGTAAAGAATTGGGAATGAAATTTGGTCGTCATCAGCGTCGAGGTCGAGGAACAAATTCTCAACTTCAGTTACGACTTCAGAGATACGAGCGTCAGGACGGTCAACCTTGTTAATAAGGAGAACAACAGGTAGGCGTGCTTCGAGAGTTTTACGAAGTACGAAGCGAGTCTGTGGAAGTGGGCCTTCTGCAGCGTCTACAAGCAGAACCACTGCGTCAACCATTGCGAGTCCACGTTCAACTTCTCCACCAAAGTCCGCGTGACCAGGTGTGTCGATGATATTGATGGTTAGATCGTTCCATTTAACGGCGGTGTTCTTCGCGAGAATGGTGATTCCCTTTTCGCGCTCGAGGTCACCAGAGTCCATGACTCGGTCGGTGAGCTCTTCGTGAGCGGTGAAGGACCCAGTCTGTCGAAGCATGGCGTCGACCAAAGTGGTCTTACCGTGGTCAACGTGGGCGATAATTGCAACATTTCGGATGGAAGTACGTAGTGCCATGGCCTTACTACGCTACTAGGCCTGCGTGAAGGCTCGATGTTTAGGCTGCTTTGAGCATTTGACCACGCTGTTGAACAACTGCAGTTCGTACCAAATCCCTTGCCCCTGCCCGAAGATCAGCCATTGTGCCGTCCACACTCAGACACACCCCAGCATCTGGCCAGACTCCAATAAAGCGTGAAGCTGCAGTACCTGTGGGGCTAGCCAAGGCATCAATTGTCAAGTCGCAACGCAGTCCTGGGCCAGAACTCTTACCAGGAGAACCTGCTCTCAGGCGAAGTACAACACGCTGGTCATCATTTTTGATGACAATGTCACGTCGTCCTCGAAGCGATGTTCGAGCCGCCGAGACGTCGTAGTACGCATCACTCTGTGCCAGCTGCCAAGGGTGCTCAAGACCTTGGAGTACTTCGTAGGTTGTAGTTGACCACGTGACTGCTTCTGCACATACGAGTCCAAGTGATGCGTGTGAAAGTCCTGACAACCAGTACGAGAGCGATCCACTCTGGGTGTACCCAGCGGTTGATCGGAGTAAGTGGTCTGCCAGTTCGTCACGAACTGCTTGGCTGATTGAAAGATCGTTACGAGTATTGATACGCCGCAGCGCACTTGTACCTAAAACACGACGAGCAATTTGTGGTGTCCAGTGAAATGGATCGTAGGGCTTACCGGCTTGTTCAACCATCCATGCGTCTAGTCGTCGGTGTGTAGATGTGTTGACGGCACGAAAGCGTGCGCTTAGTGAGGCACGGTGATCATTCGTAAGTTGCGAGCTAATCGTCGGCGCGCTGGCAACAAGTTCATTTACATTTCGAACTGTGTTGCGACGGTGAAGCAGCGTGCTCATACGTACTTCCACATCTCGCTAAGTGCGCTCAATACTTCATCGACACTCCTCGAAAGAAGTTCATAGTCAACATCACTCGTCCAGAGCTCACCAGTCGCACTTGAAAACATTGAAGTCCTCAGTGGCACGACTGATGTTTTGAGCGTTTGCAGTAGTGCGTGATACCTCATTGTCCGCTCTGCACCTGCATCAAGTGGAGAAGTTGTGACATCGAATAAAGCAACGCTCGCGAACTCGCTAGTTGTAGATCCCACCATTAGATCAATAACGTCAAAGAGCAGTACGTGCCCACCAGCAAAGCGCTGTGAAGAACGAACACAACTTCTAGGTAACCACGCTGCATTAACTATGCCGAGCGAACGCTTGAGAGTGCTGCTGTGAGCGTTGACGTCAGCTTCGAGGCGGGCAACTTGGTCTTTATCTAATTGATTAAATAGTCGAACAATTTCAGTTCCTGATTTTTCGCATCGCCAAGCACTGAGGGCCTCGCTGAATGGGTCAGAGACTTCAATGCCAATACTCAGCAAACGAAGAACTTGGGTAACTAAAATTCCTCTGAACAAACTCAAGGAAGCTTGCTGAATGTCGCTTGCGGGGTGGCTCTGGCGCAGTGAAGATGAACGAACCACTAATGGAGAAACTGGACTTGCTTTACCCATAATTGAGTAAATGCCGTCTTCTAATTGAGCTCTAAGGCCGCTGGCGCTTGAAAAATCGCTCACTGGACGTTTTGTCTTATCGCCGCGCAACGCTTCAATTACTGAGAGTGGGGAGTTGGGGGCCAAGATTGTCATGGCCATACTCTTGCGTAGGGGTGTAACACGACCTAGCGTGGCCTTGTGTTTATAGTCGTCTTTTCAATTTTTATTGTCGCGCTGGTGGTTCTGTGCGTACTGACAATTCGCTTCACGTTTCGTCGCGACCGCGAACGACGAAACCGCTAAGTACTACTTCAGTCGATTTTCGATTTCCTTAACGGACCTAGCAAGGTCTGCGACCGCACGCTCAAGTACTGCGAGTCGATCTTTCAGAATTTCCTCAACTTTTTGGTCAACTCTTCCATCAACTTGCGAGCGAAGTTTTGAGTCCACTGAATCAACGAGTGGCTGCGTGTAGGACTTCAGTTTTTGCAAGAGGTCCTGTGGTTTTTCTGAAGAAGTTTCGTTTTCGCTCATAGATTCACACTACGCCTACGCCGGTGGGCAGTACACGCCAGCATTGAACTGCAGTGTATTGAACTGTGCAACCCACGGTGGCGTAGAGAATAATGCTATTTCTGAATGCAGAACTGACGCTGGTGTGCACACTGCACTGAAGGCAATGTAGCCACGTACGTTGCTGCCGCTCGAGCCATTTATTTTTACCGGCGGCTTTGTGCCGCCCATAGAGAAGGCAACTGCTTCGAAAACTGGCAAATTGAGCGTGCTTAAGTTGTAATTGCGATATTCACTCATCGATGCGTAGACGCCTGGGTTGAGCGTTGGGTCAATTGACGCGAGTCCATCAATCCAACCCTTGTTCATTGCAGTCCAGAACGTTGCGTACTTGGCAATCACTGATGGCGACGATCCAGCTGGTGCGTTAAGACCAGAGTGGTTGTCTGGGTAGCCTTCAGGGTCGAAAATTACCCAGTCGGGTTTAAGGCCAAGTCCAAGTGCGCGGTACGCAGCAACTTGTGTTGCGACCCATGCGCCAGAGGCGTACCCGTGGGTGTAATACGTTGACGCAATTATTGGCTCTGCGCCAATTGGTCCGCTCACAGTCCAAAATGTTAACCACGTCACGCGCTTGTGCGAATCATAAATTGACTTACCAAGAATGTAGTCAGGTGAGGTGGCGACACTCTTCGCACTAGTGAAACCCACCCACGGCGACTGTAAAGTACCGAGCCCACCGGTGACACTTATAATTGGCCATCCACTGCTGATTGCCGATGCGTAATTCTTTGATGGAACTGCATAGAGTCCAACACCTTGGCGAGGTGGTGAGTCAATACCAGCTGCAAAAAGGTCGAGCACTGAACCAACGGTGATCCCCGCAATGACTGGACCAACGGTGCGAGCAGAACTTCCAGCAGTTACTGAGACGTCAGTTGCTGTCCAGGTTGACGTACCAACAGTGTTGTTGAAGACAAATAAGTCGCCCCAGTTCTGTGCTCCACCAGCAATAGTTATTTGCGTTCCAATTATTCCCATGTAGAGAGAACCAGATATTGGTGGTGAGTTAGTCGCAGCGGTTGTTACATTTAAAAGGCTCCACGTAGCTGGGGTTGAAGTTGTAGGTAGTGCACGCTGGCTAAAGAGCTGCACTTCACCTGTTGTTGAGAGCGCACCGACATACGTGGTTGTCGGCGAAGACATGGTGGCGAGTGTTCCATTAAGAGCCGGCGCCGTTGTGAGAGTACTTATGTTCTGTGCTGACCAGTTGGTTGCAGTAGCGCTAAAGAGCTGCAGTTGTCCAGATGAATTGAGCGTCACGAATGATGGCGTGTCGGTTGCGAGGGCGACTGGATCAACAATGGTTGAAGAGGTGGCACTAAGGAGTGTGACGTCTGCAAGGGGGCCACTAAGTGTGGGGACTGAACTGCCCTGGGACCATGACAAGGTAAGTGCGTCCATATGATTTGACGCGGACCTGAAAACTATTAATCCACTTAGACCGTTCATTTGGATACTTGGCAAACCGTTCGCTGCAGACTGTCCTGTTAACTGGGTCAAGTCAATGACGCGGTACGCCGCTGTTGCGAGTGCGGTATTAGGTCCTCGTGGTCCCTTGTTATATGCGTGCGACAGCAGAATCAAGTGGCTATTTGCGCCAACGTAAAGAATGTCAACTTCACCACTGGGATCGAAGAATGGGACTGGATCGCTTAGAGCGAGTTGCGTTGAAACTTGAGTAGAGACATTGGCCCAAGTGTTTGTTGCGTTTGCGTTTTGCACGTAGAGACCAATTTGGTTTGATGTTGTTCGAAACGAAATTGCTGAAGCACCGTTAGCGCTTATTGAGTGTGGGCCACCAAGCATTGGGGTGTTGTTGATGGCTGGCCCAAAAGGTATGGCGTTCCAGGGCAGTGGCCCAGATCCAGTGTTAACGAACTCGTAGAGCTGTTGTCCAGGCGTTTTTGAAGTGATAGTTGCGAAAGTGAGCGGTGTCGTGAGCACTGTTCCAGCGACAATGGCGTTGGCCATCTTTCGTAAGCGTTGAAACTTCACTCGCACCCTTCGATGGGGCGTTCACCCAGTAGTTCTTGGATTTGCACCATGGGTAAGTCTAGAGAGGTCATCCTCGAAAATGAGTTTCGCATTGCATTCACAACGTGCGCACCTAGTCGCCGCTACTTAAGTGTGATGACAGATTTAGGTGCTGAAGCTTTACCCGTTCCGCCAACACCAATAGCGCGAACAATCACGCTGTAGAGCTTGGACTTTGCGAGTTTAGAAACAGTTACGGTCCCCCTTGAAGAGAATCCGACCCATGAAGTGCCACCATTAATTGAGTACTGATAACTAGTTATCGTTCCTGACGCTGGTGCAGTCACCGTAAGTGAGAATCCAGCAACGAGTGCTTTTAGTTTGCTGATCGTCGGCGCGCCAGGAGCAGCTGCACTCATTGCAATTGTTGTTGTACCGAGCGCTACTCCAGCTGTCGTCGCACTTACGGTAATAGTTCCAGGAGCAGTACTCGTAACGTCAAACGAAACAATTCCGTCAGTATCAGTAGTGACTGTGTCAACCGCATTACCGTTCGATGTTGCTGTTGCTTGATCGCCATTAATTACTAGTGTGCCGTCAGATGCTTTTGCACTCACCGCAACTGGATAATTAACAATTGGGTTACCGTTCACATCTTTTAGTGCCAACGTCACGGTGGCAACTGATCCAACAACCGCTGAGGTTGTATTTGCTACAAGCGAACTCTTCGATGCACTTACTTTTGGTGGGCACAGTCCGTTTATGAAAGCTGCACCATTAGGACTTCCAAGTCCAGACGCTAAGTCGTAGCCAACTCCAGCGCTGTAACTTCCGGTACTAAAGACGTCGTTGCTTCCGGTGGTGACATCAATGAATCCAATTCCCGCTGCACTCATTTGATACAGCGTTGGATTTATAAAGCCGAGTCTCGCAACGCCACAGGACTGCGCCGCGACGGCAACGAGCGCACTCATAAGTGGAGACCCAATAGACGTTCCACCAATGCTGCTCCAACCAGAAGAACAGTTTCGGTGACAGACAACAACTGCACTGTTAGATCCTGTGAAGTACTGAATGAATCCAGTGTTCGGGTCAGCCATTACTGATAAATCAGGGACCATGCGCATTGTCTGTGACGCAGTGGCACCAGTAGTTTTTTGCCAAGTAGGTCGTGACCAGACTTGTGAAACACCGCCACCGCCACCGCCACCATTGGAGTTCCAAACAGTCTGGTTAAGAGGGCTGATGTTGTTTACCGTAAGCCCACCAACACTCGTTACGTAGGGCTGCGAAGAAGGGTCATCAACTGCTGGTGAGTTGGTAGTGATTCCGTGACAGTCTGAAGAACCATTGTCACCAGAAGCACTGAGAACTGTTTGCCCCTGTGCTGCCATCTGCTGAAAAATCACTTGTTCGGTGCTTGGATTATTGGTGGGATCAACTTCACAGATTCCCCAAGAAGTTGTCACCACTGTTGCCGTGTTTTCATCGGCGATTGCTTGGTACACGTCGAGCGGTCCAGAACCACTTGAACTATTTGGTCCGGTGTAGACCTGGATCTTTGCACCGGGTGCCAGAGCGGCGGCTTCTTCAATGTCGAGTGTTGCTTCGTCGGAGTACCCTCCGGTTGCGCCGCCATCAATGTTGGTATTAGTGATTGAAGGTGACAGCCCGTAACAGTTGAAAAATACGGTGAGGTCTGACGGGTTATAGGTTCCAAGTTCGTACACGCCAATAATTTGTCCCGTGCCAATGTTGCCGTTGGCGTAGGCACCACTGAATCCATAGAGCGCTGCTTGTTGTTGCAAGGTGTAGCCACCAAGTGAATTAGGAGTGGTGCTTGACGCGGATGCACCGGCCTGCGCACTCGAGCACGTGCTTGGTGCTGATGTAGCGCTGGCGTGAAGGAGGTGTCGTGTCTTTGGAACAACTGTAGAGAGTCCGTAAATACCTTGAATCTGTTGAGCAATGTTTGCGGGGAGTGTGGCACGATCTGTGAACTGTGCGCCAAGCTCTCCTGAAGATGAGCGCACGGTTGTGATGCTGGCGTCAAAAGCATGCGCAATGTTGTTTGTAGTTCCGCTTATGTGCAGTAGCACGCGACCTGAGGAAAGTGAATTCACTTTGAGACCGAAGCTTTTCATGTACGTACTTACCGCTTCAACAGTTGCGTCTGTTGCACCAAATCGCTGAGCGAACTGTTGTGTTGTTAGGTAGTGGCGGTAATTTGGCGAAGCCGGGTTTGAAAGACTTGCAATGAAATCACTGAGTGCTTGCTTGTTGGGCTGGGCGAGGGCGACGGCAAATGTTGTGTTGATGGTGACTGGCACAACGGAATACGTCGCGGGGATTGGTGCGCCGCTGGCGACTTGTACACGCGGCTGTGCTGCGGTTGCGCTCACGGCGGGCAGCATCAGCGCCACCAATGCGAGACTCAGTGCTGCAGCAGGAAGTAGGAGGCGAGCTCTTAAATGTTGCATGCTGACAGCCTAGGAAACCTTGAGCCTGAAGTTTTCAGAACTAGGGGAATTTTCAAGTAACTGTTAGAAAATTCTTAGTTCTGGGGGTACCCGGCGGCGGCGTAGCGCTTGGAAAGGTCTGCACATTCAACGCAAATGGACTCAGGAATTACCCCTGCCTTCATGAGCCATCCAAAGATTGTGCATCCCAGGCAGTAACCAAGAAAGCCTTCGAGCGCGGCGGCGAAAATGAGTGGAAGCAAAATCCATTTTGCAGTTGACCACCCGGCGCTCAGACAAACAACTGATGCGCTGACACTAAATGCTGCTCCGATTCCTTGCGCGAAACGCTTAGGTGGGCCGGGAACAAACTTTTGCCAAGCCTTGATTCGAGGGCCGCTTACGCGAACCGCGAATTGGCCTAGTGGTGAAATCTTTGGACCGGCGATAACTCGAGCAAGGAATCCGTAGGTGAGGGGAATGAGGATCCATGATGTGTTTGTAAAAAATGCAACAACTGACATCGCAACAACACCGATTGCAACCGTGCGAGCTGCTGCGTCGTTGACAGGATTTGGAAATGAGAAAAATTGCTTCATACCTATATCCTACCAATTAAGTAGTAAATAACTATTTGTTATTCAGAAATAGATGAATTGTTGTTACTGCACCAATTAGAACAACGATTGTGCGTACAACGTTTGGTGAGACTTTCTTAATGAATTGCGTGCCAAGTATTCCACCAATGAGAGTTCCGACGAGCAGCATTGAAACCGCTGGCCAGTTCAAGTGTCCTCGAATTAAAAACACCGTCGCGGCGATGGCGTTAATGATGATTGACAACAGACTTCGCAGTCCCTGAAGTTCTTTAATGTCAAACGGAAGCGATACAGCCATTACGGCGAGTAACAAAATACCGAGTCCCGCACCGAAGTAGCCACCATAGATAGAAATAAGAAATATCCCGATAAAGAATGTCCACTTGCGCCCAACGTGGTCGTGCTCAATGTGACTTAAGCGCTTAGTGATAATTGGAGAGCAGGCAAAGAGGATGGTTCCAAAACCAATGAGGTAGGGAACCACTTTGGAAAACGTCGCCGATGAACCAGTGAGTAGTAATGCGCACCCAGCGCCAGTACCGAGAAAACAGTACGGAAGTGTAGAGCGAACAAGTTTTCCGTGGCTTTTCAGTTGATCTTTGAATCCTCTAATGCCACCGATGTAACTAGGCACCACACCAACGGTTGATGACACATTCGCGACTAATGAAGGTAGTCCCATACCGAGCAATGTGGGGAAGGTGAGGAATGTTCCTCCGCCGGCGATACCGTTTGAGATTCCTGCGGCGATGCCAATGGCGAAGAAGACTGCGAGTTGAACTAGTAGCGGTGCGGTGGTAGCAAACATCTTTACTACTCTACGTAGGTGGCGTTCATCATAAATTCATCTTCCAATGCCAGTCTTTCTAAGAGTTTTCATCTACCTTTGTATGTGTGCATATCTTGAGCGGTGAACTAATAATTCCTAAAGACGCTCCAGACGACCTCATTAGAGCTGCGGGCGGCATTATTACGCGAACTGTTCTGGGCGGTCGAGTCGAAGTTGCTTGTATTTACAGGGAATCTCGCGGGGACTGGACTTTTCCTAAAGGAAAACTCGACGAGGGTGAAACGTTCGAGCAAGCAGCAATCCGTGAAGTCTTAGAAGAGACCGGGATGAAGTGCGAAGTGACTCGGTTCATTGGTACAACGAATTACATTCACCGCAAGGGCAAGTCAAAGATTGTTGCCTACTACCTCATGGCTGCAGAAGAAGTTGAATTTATTCCCAATGACGAGGTTGATGAACTCGTGTGGTTAGAAATTGAAGACGTCCGCGAACACCTCACGTGGGACCGCGACAAAGAACTCTTTGATCTTCTTGTTGAACTCCCTGAAGTAAAAGCTCAAGCCTCCTAAGTAGTGCTGCGTCGCTTAGGACTGCTGCTTGTTGTCGTTGTAGTGACAAGCACAGCAACATATTTCTTAACAAGAAGCACTCACACCACTGAAAAACAGCCGTCGCTGAATGCAAGTTTGCAATTACCGAAACTGAAGGAAAGCTTCACTGTGCTTCCTTGTTCACAGGACACCACGCTCGGCATCGAAGGCTGTCAGGAACAAGCCATTGTTGGACTTGATACACAGATTGATGTCATTCGACAATCAATTCTTGGAAGCATTCAAACCACATCTGCAAAGAAAAACTTTGTAGCAGCGGAAAACACTTGGTATACCTATCGTCAAGCGAACTGTCTCGCAAAGTCTGATGTTTATGCCGGTGGATCATTAGCACCAGTAACAATGGGCGCATGCGTTGCAAGTCTCAACAAGGCACATCTCGCTGACCTAACAACATTGAGGGAAAGCTACTCACCGAAATAGTGAGATTTACTTTAAGCGCGCTCTAAAAACTTCCGAGTTGCTTCGTGCTGCGGATTAGAGAAAATCTGTTCAGGAGTTCCTTGCTCTACGAGGACTCCTTTGTCGAGATACACAACTTGGTTAGCAACATCCTTGGCGAAGCCCATTTCGTGGGTGGCAATCAGCATGGTGGTGCCACTGTGGGCGAGGTCTCTTAGAAGGTCGAGCACTTCACCAATGAGCGTGGGGTCAAGCGCACTCGTAACTTCATCAAGCAGCAGTAACGCTGGCTGCATGGCGAGTGAGCGAACAATGGCAACGCGTTGTTGCTGTCCACCAGAAAGTCGATCAGGAAACTCGTTGGCTCTTTCACTTAGCCCAATTCGAGCAAGCAACGACATTGCTTCGTCAACAACATCGGAACGCTTTCGCTTGAGTGCGAAAACTGGCCCGAGCAAAATGTTCTCCAGCACACTGAGGTGAGGAAACAAGTTGTAGGACTGAAACACCATTCCAATGTTTCGTCGAACAAGGTCGGGATCAATTCTTGGGTCACTTAGCGACTGGCCAAAGAGCGAAATATCTCCGCCATCAATTGTTTCGAGCATATTGGCGCATCGAAGCAATGTGGATTTGCCCGAACCAGAAGCTCCAATGAGACACACCACTTCGTGTCGGTGCAGTTGAAGCGAAACACCACGCAGCACTTCATTTTCTTCAAAGCGCTTAGTGATTGACTTCAGATCGAGAACTACGTCACTCATCGTGTTGCCGCCAGTCGCTTTACGCGGTCCTTCGCAATAAGTCGGTCAGTAAAGCGAGTCATTGGAATAGTCAAAAGCAGAAACAAAATAGAAGCAACCACGTAACCACTGAAGTTGAATTCGGTAGACGCATAAATCTGAGCTGCTCGAGTTGCCTCGATGGCCCCGAGAGTCGACACCAATGCGGTGTCTTTTTGCATAGAAATAAAGTCGTTGAGAAGTGGTGGGATAACGGTACGCACAGCCTGGGGGAGAATTACCCGCTTCATGGTTGCAGAACTTGAAAGTCCGAGTGACCGTGCTGCAAGCAACTGTCCGTTTGGTACTGAGTTAATTCCTGCACGGAAAACCTCAGCAACGTAAGCGCTGTAGGTAATTGTCAGAGAAATGCAACCGTAGACAGCTGGTGACTGCGAAGATACGAATCCAAGTCCCAGCGCAGGTAATCCGAAGCCGACCATGAAAATCACGAGCAGAATTGGAATGCCTCGAAAGAGGTCGGTGTACATCGTGGAAAGCACTCGAAACGGGAACAAGACAGCCGACGTGCTCATTCGCACCCAGGCAATAAGCAGACCGAATATCAGGACCAGAACTTCACAAACACAGAACATCCAGATGTTGGTGAAAATTCCAGTGCCGACAGAACTAAGTCCCTTAGCGGGATTGCCTGTGAATGACTCCCACATTTGTTGAGGGTTGAAGAAGAAGTAGCGAACTGACGAACCGCCTGGAGCTACATAAAAAATTGCAACAATGGCGCCAAGAATTAGCAGGCTTGAAAAAACACTCGCAGTTATTGCACGACGACCGGTAAAAAGTTGTTTGCGCCGTGGCACAAACAACGTAGGCGTTTCCAGCGCATTGGCGCTGGCGTCATGCGACATGATTCTTATGGCTTAAGTGCAGGAATGCTGGTGTAGATCCCCAGCCACTTCTTTGTTAGTGCACTAAGAGTTCCGTTAGTGCGAAGTGTGCTGATTGCAACATTGATGCACGTCGCAAGTGGATTGTTCTTTTCGAATAAGAGACCGTAGTGCTCTCCAACGCTTGGGAACTGGCCAACTTGTGTGGCGAGCATTTTGTTGTTCTTGTCAACAATTTGTGCCATGGCCATGTATTCACCTGTTGGAGTGTCAACAGCGATTGCATCAATTTGTCCGCTCTGCAGTGCAGCTACAGCTTGGTCAAGGGTTGAATACACACGTGCTGCCTTGGTTGGCTTGATGTACTTGTTGATGTACGCAAGTCCGGTAGTTCCAATTTGGTCACCGTATTGGTATGTCTTAAGTTCTGCCGGTGAGTGGTTCGTAACAATCTTGTTCGTCTTCAGCGCTACGAGTGACTGGTTCACGTCGTAGTAGCTCTGTGAGAAGGTAACTACCTTGGCACGCTCAGCAGTACTAGAGATTTCGTTGATGTCAAAGTCGAATGACTTCTTACCTGGTGTGTAGCTCGAATCAAATGGCACAGATACCCACTTCACGTTGCTCTTAGAAACTCCAAGAACGTTAGCGATTGCATAGACCAATGCTGATTCATAGCCCTTGCCGCTGCTTGGCTTGTTGTCAACAAACCACGGTGTGTAGACCGGGTTGTCAGTTGCAACAGTGAGCGTTCCTTTTTTGAATTCTTGTGAAGCAATGGTTGACTTACACGTGGCGAGTGATGGTGTGCTTGCGGCACTTGCTGCACCAAGTGACACAGCACTAAGTAGTGATGCACCAAGAACTGCGGCTAGAGCAATACGAACTGAACGCATTTGGTTCCCCTTTTGAATGTTGAAATGAGTGTAACGCTGGTTCACGGGGCTCGTTTTGGTGGATTTCTCGTCTGGGCCCAAATTCACTAAGATGGCCTGGCTGGGAGAGGTGGGTGAGTTCGGTTTAAACCACATTCCTGCTAAGAATGCGGCCTGGGAAACCGGGCCCGAGGGTTCAAATCCCTCCCTCTCCGCCATTAACACCGAGCGCCCAGCGCTCGGTGTTGTTATGCCAATAGGAGACGCACTTGAGGTACTGGATAGAAACACTCGGGTGTCCTAAGAACCACGTCGACTCGGACAAGCTCGCGGGCCTGCTCGTGTCTCAGGGCTACACCCTCGCCGACAGCGCAGAAGAAGCAGAACTAGTCGTCGCGAACACCTGCGCATTTATTGAAGCTGCGCGTGAAGAATCAATCGAAACCGTTCTTGATCTCGCCGAGCGCAAACTTAGCAATGCACGTCTTGTCGTAACTGGCTGCATGGCTGAGCGTTACGGCGATGAACTCGCTGAAGCGCTACCAGAAGTTGACCTTGTTGCAGGATTCGGCGAGAGCCTCACTGAGCAAATTATTCCTTCAACCGCCGTTTCACTTCGTAAGCGTCCAACACCAGCATTCGACTTGCTCAATCTTCCTCGCCCCGCATCAAAAGCTCCGTGGGCGTACGTGAAGATTGCTGAAGGTTGTGACCGTCGCTGTGGGTTCTGTGCGATTCCAACATTCCGTGGTGACCAACGATCACGTTCTACAAATGAAATTCTCACCGAAGCACGTGCACTCGTTGATGGTGGAGCTAAAGAAATAGTTCTCATCGCCCAAGACCTTGCGAGCTGGGGACATGACCGCCGCCGCGCTGCACTTGGCGAAGCAGTAGAAGTTCTTGATGAAGGTGGAACGCAACCTCTTATTGATCTCACCAAAGCACTCAGTAAAGAAGTTGAAAGAGTTCGTCTCTTGTATCTCTACCCATCGGGCCTCACCAGTGGTCTCATTGAGACAATTCTTGAAACAGGTGTTCCGTACTTCGACCTCTCACTACAACACGCGTCACGACACATGCTTCGAGCAATGAAGCGCTGGGGAGACGGAGACCGTTTCTTAGAGCGCATTGCTGCAATTCGTGCCAGCGACCCAGACGCCACATTTCGCTCGTCGTTCATTCTCGGGTACCCCGGTGAAACTGAAGATGACCAACGAGAGCTGCTTGAATTTATTGAAGAGGCGCAGCTGGACTGGGCTGGATTCTTTACGTTCTCTAAAGAAGAAAACACTCACGCCAACGGACTCGGTGACCAAGTGCCACACGAATTAGCCCTAGAACGCCTGCGTGAAGTGAGCGAACTGCAAGACGCCATTACTGCTCGACGCAGAGATGCACTCGTGGGCACTCGCCAGCGCCTGCTCATTGATGCACCCGGTGTTGGGCGTAGTGTCAGAGAGTGCCCTGAAATCGATGGCATTGTGATGGTTGATTCATCACTTAGCGTTGGATCCATGGTTGATGTTGAAATTGTGGCGAGTCACGGAACAGATTTGGAGGCAGTGCAACTATGAGCACCAAGGACCGGACCTACGGACCGACCGCGTTACTAACGCCGGCGAACTTGATGACTAGTTTTCGCATCATTGTTGCTCCACTCTTTATTTATTTACTCATTGCGCACCGAATCAATTGGTGGACATCGCTTGTTGGCTTCCTCGCCGCAGCATCTGACTACTTTGATGGCATCGTCGCTAGGCGACACGGCACAACTACTTCTGGCGCGTTCCTTGACCCCCTCGCCGACAAGATAATTGTTCTGGGAAGTCTCTACGCACTCATTGTTTCAAGAGGGCACCACCTCAACTTCTTCATTGTTCCAGCAGTGATAATTACGTTGCGCGAAATTTGGATGAGCATCTACAGATCCAAAGCATCAAAGAAGGGGATTTCTATCCCGGCAAGTCAGATTGCAAAATGGAAAACATTCGTTCAGGACTTAGCAATCGCGCTCTGCGTACTCCCATTCACTGCGCACCACACATGGCTTGCATTCATAACAATTTGGATTGCCACATTGATGACGGTGTACACCGGTTGGAAATATTACGTTGACGGCAAAAAGGCGATCTAAATGCGTGTTGAGATTGTTGCCGTCGGGACTGAACTACTTCTAGGACAAATCCCTGACACCAACTCGCAGTGGCTTGGCGAACACCTGGCAGCTAACGGTATTGCATCTCATTTCCACCAGCACGTGGGTGACAATCACGACCGCATTGTTCTGGCATTTCGCACAGCGCTCGCTCGCTCCGACGCAGTAATTGTCTGCGGTGGACTTGGTCCGACACAAGACGACATCACTCGCGCTGCAATTGCTGAAGTAATGAATGTTCCACTTATCCGTGATGAAGCAATTGTTGAAGCGATCAGAAAAATGTTTGGTTCTCGTGGTCGTGAGATGCCCGAGAACAACTTGTTGCAAGCCGATGTTCCAAAGGGCGCATCAATCATTCCTCAAACTCGCGGGACAGCTCCTGGCCTCATTTGTCCCGTTGGACAAAAAGTTGTTTTCGCGGTGCCTGGTGTTCCTTACGAAATGACCGACATGTTCGAGCGAGCAATTCTGCCTGAACTACTTCGCCGTGAACGCCTCGCTGGCAACGAGTCAGTAATTCTTAGCCGTGTACTTCGTACATGGGGCGCGAGTGAATCTGGACTCGCCGAAGCTATTGGCGATGAACTTTCCTCACTTGACGACAACTCACGGCTCACCATTGCATTCCTCGCATCAGGGATTGAAGGCATCAAAGTTCGCATCACCGCCAGAGGCGACAGCGCAGAGCACGCCAAAGAACTTATTGCTGAAGAAGAAGTAAAAATTCGAAGCATCATCAACGCCAAGCTCGGCGAAATCATCTTTGGCGTGGACGATGAAACCATGGAACACGCAATCGCAACTCGGCTCTTAGATAAGGGTCTAACACTCGGAGTTGCTGAATCAGTCACTGGCGGTCTCATTGCGAGCCGACTCGTCAACGTCATTGGTGCCTCAAAGTGGTTCCGTGGTGGTGTCGTGAGCTACGCGTCTGAAGTGAAGTTCGATGTCCTTGGTGTTCCTGTTGGCCCGGTTGTTAGCCCTGAAGCAGCTGAAGCAATGGCCATAGGCGCTGCCAAGTTGCTCGGGTCTGATGTTGGACTCAGCGTGACTGGGGTTGCTGGCCCTGAAGAACAAGATGGTCACCCCGCGGGAACCGTTTTTGTGGGTATTGCTATAGGTGACAATGTTTCACACGTGGCACTGCGTCTGCCTGGTGATCGACCACGCATTCGCGCGTACAGTGCAATTAGCGCACTTGACGCTCTACGCAAAGCACTAGATGAATTGAGTAAATAATGTCAGAACTAGAAGTTCAAATTGATCCTGAGTCACTCGGTTTTGATGAAGTTCGTCTTGAGCGCATTAAGACTCACTTCAATAAATACGTAACTGATCAACGACTTAGCGGCTGGCTCGCAACGGTGTCGCGTGGTGGTGAACTTGTTTGGACTGGTAGCGGTGGGCACCGTAACCGTGAAGAAGGTCTCGAAGTAACTAACGACACAATCTGGCGCATCTATTCAATGACTAAAGCAATTACGACAGTTGCTGTGATGATGTTGCACGAAGAAGGACTCTTTGACCTAAACGATCCAGCGGGTAAATGGATTGATTCACTAAAAGAGAGTCACGTACTGATTGGTGGTACCGCGCAGGATCCAAAGACTGAACCAGCAAAGAGTCAAGTCACGATTCAGCACCTACTGACCCATACAAGTGGTCTTACGTATGACTTCCAAGAAGATGCGGTCTCTGAGATTTATCGACTCAATGGTTCCGGCGGCACTGGCTACCGAAAAGATGCGACCCTTGCTGAATTAGTTGATGACTGGTGCAACGCGCCACTGCTATTTCATCCTGGCGAGAAGTGGAACTATTCCTTTGCTACAGACGTCCTGGGTCGACTTGTTGAGATCTGGAGCGGTATGACACTTCGCGAGTTCTTCATGGAAAGAATTTTCGCACCACTAGGAATGCACGATTCAGATTTCTATTGTCCACAAGAAAAATTAGATCGACTCGCGATGCTGTACGTCCCAGGAAAAGATGGGGCAGTGCCGTATGTTGATCTTGCAGTTAAGGCTGAAAAATTACCGTCTGGATTTTCTGGTGGTGGAGGTCTTCTTTCAACTGCACATGACTACAACCGATTCATGGCGATGCTTCTTAACGGGGGAGAGCTTGATGGCGTACGACTCCTTTCCAGCCGAACAGTCAGTCTCATGACGCAGAATCACTTGCCAAACAACACTGACCTTGCAACACTTGCTATCGATTCATGGTCCGAAACTGCTTTTGATGGGATTGGATTCGGATTAGGTTTTGCAGTTTTAATTGATCGAGCTAAGAATAAAAATCTCGGTAGCGAAGGTCTCTACAACTGGGGTGGTGCGGCATCAACCGCGTTCTGGATTGACCCAGAAGAAGACATCACAGTGAGCTTTTTCACCCAGCTGATGCCGAGCTCTACGTACCCAATTCGCCGTGAACTTCAGACCTTGGTATACCAAGCACTTGCTGATTAGCCTTTAGATATAGGCTTTTCAAAGATTTTCACAAATAATCCTTGATACGAACACTTGTTCGTAGTACCGTGAAATCAGGCAGAAAATACCTAATGTCACAGCAGCTACCTAATTTGACTGCATGACAAAAAACAAGGAGAAACCAATGGCAACCGATGACCGTGCAAAGGCCCTAGAAGCCGCACTTGGCCAGATCGAGAAGCAGTTCGGCAAAGGATCAATCATGCGTATGGGCGAAAACCTACACATGAATATCGAATCAATTCCAACTGGTGCACTCGCACTCGACATGGCACTCGGCATTGGTGGTCTTCCACGTGGCCGAATTATTGAACTCTACGGACCTGAGTCTTCAGGTAAGTCAACCCTCGCAATGCACGTTGTCGCTGAAGCTCAGCGCAACGGTGGAGTGTGTGCCTACATCGATGCGGAACACGCAATGGATCCGGTCTACGCACGAGCCATTGGCGTTAACGTAGATGACCTTCTCATCTCACAGCCAGATACTGGAGAGCAAGCACTAGAAATTGCCGACATGCTTATTCGTTCTGGTGCGCTTGATGTTCTCATCATTGACTCAGTTGCAGCCCTTACTCCGCGTGCGGAAATCGAAGGAGACATGGGAGACACACACGTAGGTCTTCAGGCTCGTCTAATGAGCCAAGCGCTTCGTAAACTCACTGGTGGTCTTTCAAAGTCAAACACTGTTGCAGTGTTCATTAACCAACTTCGCGAAAAGATTGGTGTCATGTACGGTTCACCTGAAGTAACGCCTGGTGGGCGTGCGCTTAAGTTCTACGCATCAGTTCGTCTCGACATTCGTCGTATCGAATCAATCAAGGATGGAACTGATGTTGTTGGTAACCGTACACGCGTGAAGGTTGTTAAGAACAAGTGCGCTGCACCGTTTAAGCAGGCTGAATTCGACATCATGTACGGTCATGGAATTAGCCGTGAAGGATCAGTTCTTGATGTTGCTGTTGAACTCGGCTTCGTAAAGAAGGCTGGAGCTTGGTTTACCTATGAAGGTGAACAAATGGGTCAAGGTCGTGAGAACGTTAAAAACTTCTTGCATGACAACCCAGCGATCATGGCAGAAATTGATGGCCGTGTTCGTGAACGTATGGCAGATGCGCTTTTGCCAGACGTTGTTGGAGCTGTCGAAGTCGACATCGACGCACCAATCACTTTGGACTAGTTCAAAGTTTCATAAAAGAGTGCCCGCCGCTGGGAAGCGACGGGACTTTTTTATTTATACGGTGATGTCGTGGTCCTGTTTCTTAAAGCCACGAGTTGACTTACGGAACCGAAACGTTTGATCCGGCCACACTGTTGTGTTCTCGCCACTGGCATTTAGGTACCAACTCTTACATCCAGTGCCCCAAACAGTGCTTGATGTTTTGGCTCGAATTGCCTTAGTCCACTCAATTGCGTTTGCTTCTTTTGGGCTGACAACTGCTTTCTTCTTTAGCGAGTACTTAATCGCTGGAACAATGTAATTGAGCTGACTCTCATGCATGAAAACAATTGAGTTGTGTCCGAGTGATGTGTTTGGGCCACCCATCATGAAGAGATTTGGAAATTTAGAGAATGAACTTCCTAAGTAGTTAGGCATGTCACCTAAATAAGAGTCAGCAAGTATTGCGCCATCAAGACCATGGACAAGTTTTCCTACGGGGCTATCTGTCACGTAGAAGCCGGTTGCGCAGATGAGAATTTCAGCTTCGTGCAGCACTCCATCTTTGGTTCTTACACCGTTTGATTCAATTCTGTCTATGCCCTCAGTAATCAGGTCAACATTTGGCTGAGCGATTGCTGGGTAAAAGTAGTTCGTTATCAAAATTCGCTTACAACCCATTGTGTAGTCAGGTGTTAGTTTTGCGTTGAGAACAGGATCAGTAATCATCAGGTCTCGAAATTGCTTGGCCCCATCCATACCAACTTGTAGCTTTTCAAGCTTCTTTGTAAAAGCCAGTCCTAGAAGCTCGCGGCGCCAGTAGCCAGCCCACCTGACCAACCACTGTGCTCCTGGGACGAATCGGTAGGTGAGTGTGGTCCACTTCTTTACGGGGTGACCTTTCATATGAGGAAGAATCCAAGATGCAGTTCGCTGGAACACATCAACGTGGGCAGCAATTGGAACAATTTCTGGGATCATCTGAACTGCACTCGCCCCTGTTCCAATAACAGCAATGCGCTTGCCCTTGAGGTCAACAGAACTGTCCCAGCGTGCAGTGTGCATTGTCTGTCCTGCGAAAGATTCGATTCCGTCAATGTTTGGGAGCCTTGCTTCAGCGAGTCCACCCGCTGCAAGAATTACATTGCGTGCTTCAAAGTCACCATGATTCGTTTTTAGATCCCAAAGTTTCTTTGAGTGGTTATACGTGATGTCGAGTACTTCATGATTGAACTTTATGAGATCACGAAGTTTGAACTTCTTTGCAACATCAAGAAGGTATTGCTGAATTTCTGGTTGGTAGCTAAAAGAGTTTGACCAGTTCGGGTTACGGGCAAACGAAAGCGAATACAAATTGCTCGCCACGTCGCAGCGACAGCCGGGGTAGGTGTTGTCGCGCCATGTACCGCCAAGCTCGTCTGCTCTCTCGAACATCACGAAATTGTCGATCCCTGCATTTCGGAGCTTTACTGAGGCTGCGAGCCCACCGAATCCTGAGCCAATAATGGCAACATTTAATGTCATGCCACGACGATACACAACTGTTGAGGTGCAGTTACCTCACCCCTACTAGCGTTACCCAGGTGAGTTTACGAATCAGAGTTCGTCAGTTTTTAGGAGCGAGGGTTCGCTCAACACGTCGTTACTTGAACGAAGTTGCAACCGTTGGGCCAAGCGATCCGTACTCAAAGAAATTTCAATACTTCGGAAAAGACGCAGCACTCATGGCTCCGCAGGGTGTTATTTATAACGAGCGCTACTTAGCGATTGGTGACGGAACTCTTATTGGTCCAAATGTGTGTCTCACCGCGGGAATAAGTGGTGAACAAGAAATGCTGCTTTCACCAACCGTAAAAATCGGAAGTAAATGCATTATTGGACGTGGATCGCACATCATTGGACATTGGTCAATTGAACTCGGTGACGAAATTCAAACGGGACCGTATGTGTACATCACAGATCAAAATCACAGCTATGAAGATCCGAACTCAGCTGTTGGGTGGCAAACACCAGTTGAGGGTGCAGTGAAGATTGGTTCAGGTAGTTGGATTGGCACGAATGCTGTCATCCTTCCAGGAACCACACTCGGAAAAAACACGGTCGTCGCAGCGGGTGCAGTAGTGCGAGGTGAATTCCCAGACCATGTTGTGCTCGGTGGAGTGCCAGCAAAAATTCTTCGTCACTACAGCGAATCAAATGGTTGGCAGGCTGGAGCGCCTGCGTGAATTTATTAGTTGACATCACGCCTCTGCGTGAGTCCAAGATGTACCGGCGTCTCTACTTCGGAGGTGCGTTTGGAGCCCTTGGGGGACAGGCGACATTCGTTGCCACAGCATTCCAGCTCCGAGAAATTACTCATTCTGCACTTGCCGTTGGAGCACTCGGACTTGTAGAACTATTTCCGTTGATTATTGCTGGACTTTACGGCGGAGTAATGGCCGACCGTTTCGACCGAAGAAAAATCATCATCGGCACCGAAGCAACATTTATGCTCGCTGCGCTTGGACTCATGTTTAATGCTCTCAGTAGTCACCCTCACGCCTGGGTGATTTATTTCTTAGATGCTTTTATTATTTCTTCTGTATCCATACAAAGTCCTAGCTGGTCCGCACTTAATCAGTCTTTGGTCCGTCACGAACAGCAAAGTGCATCGGCGGTGTTGGGCAGCATAAAGATGACAATTGTTTCAATTGTTGGTCCTGCACTGGGTGGTCTTTTGGTGGTGTCCGTTGGGCCGGCATGGGCATTTGGTTTAAACGCAGCGATGTACTTGATCTCGTTGCCAGTGTTTATGTCTCTTCACTCGCTTCCAGAGTTGGTGAGCACCGATAAGAGCGATACGAAACTATTTCAAGAAGGAATTCAGTACACGAGGGGTAGACCTGACATCCTTGGGACGTACTGCATTGACTTGTTGGCAATGGCATTTGCATACCCGGTAGTGATGCTGCCATTCGTTGCGGCAAAATTTGACAATCATTTTGCACTGTCGCTTTTATACGCAGCACTTCCATTCGGGGCACTTGTGGCGACACTCCTGTCGGGCTGGACTAAGAAGGTTCACTTCTATGGGCGAGCCTTAGTCGCGAGCGCCATTCTCTGGGGCCTTGGGATTGCGGCGTTTGGATTCAGCTCTCAGCTCTGGCTCTGTTTTGTTGCGCTGGCATTCGCTGGCGGGGCAGACGCAATGAGTGCAGTATTTCGCCAGACTCACTGGAACCAGTCAATTCCCCCCGAGATGCGTGGTCGCATGGGAGGCATTGAACTGCTCTCGTATGCAATTGGACCAATGACCGGATCGTTTAGGGCAGGGGCGATGACCGCCTGGACTTCTCTTCGTTTTTCGCTCACGTTTGGTGGACTTGGATGTGCGGGGGCAGTTGGCTCGGTGGCATTGGCACTGCCGGCATTATGGAACTTTGACGTACGTACGAACGAAAATGTTGCACTTGTGAAACAAATCCGTTCCGATGAAGAGCATCTTGAGCCCTAGGCTATTTACATGGCTACCGCAACGTATCTCGTCACCGTAAGTGGCCCAGACCGCGTTGGTGTTGGTGCAGAACTCTTTGAAGCAGTTTCGACACTAAGCGCACATGGTGGAAAAATTTCTGATGTTGCTCAAATCACCATTAAAGGTGCGTTAGTGCTTTGCTGCGAAGTTACAGTCGACGGATCAATTACTGAAACAGAAATTGAAGCAGCAATTCTGAAGCAGAACATTGTTGCTGACGGCATCACTGCGACAGTTCTTCTAGTTGATACTTGCGAAGTAAATGCCGGTGGTCGACTGCTTGTTACATTGCTTGCGCCATCGATTAGCGCTGACCAGCTGTCAGGTATTTTTAACGCGATTGCTGCAAGTAGTGCAACGTGTGAGCGAATTGTTCACCTGGCTAGTTACCCAGTTGACTGCTACGAGCTGGTGGTTCGTGGGCTTGATCACGGTGCACTCAGAGAAAATGTAACGAAAGTTGCAAAAACAATTGGTCTAGACCTTGCGGTACAAAAAGCTGGCCTTCATCGACGCGCTAAACACCTTGTAGTCATGGACGCAGATTCAACGTTGCTGCAAGACGAAGTCATTGACCTGCTTGCTGATGAGTGCGGCTGCGCTGAAGAAGTTTCGAAGATAACAGCAGCGGCGATGGCGGGGGAGATTGATTTTTCAGAATCACTTCGACGACGCGTTTCGCTACTTAAGGGGCTTGATGAGTCAGTACTCGCAACTGTGCGTTCGAAGATTCGTTTAACACCTGGAGCGAAGACACTGCTTCGCACATTGCAGCGACTCGGGTACGTACCCGCTGTGGTGTCTGGTGGGTTCGAAGAAATTCTTGAACCGTTGCTGAAAGAACTCAAGGTTGAGTATCTAAAAGCAAACCACTTGGAAGTGAAAGACGGAAAACTTACTGGCAACGTTGTTGGTGAAATTGTTGACCGTGCCGGTAAAGCTCGAGCGCTTGAACAGTTCGCTAGAGAAGTAGGTGTCCCTCTAGAGCAGACAGTGGCCGTTGGCGACGGTGCTAATGACATTGACATGTTGTCGGTTGCCGGGCTCGGAATTGCGTTTAATGCCAAGCCCGTTGTCCAAGAGCATGCTGATGCCGCCCTCTCCGTTCCCTACCTAGATGCGGTCCTTTATTTCCTTGGCATTAGCCGGGAAGAGATTGAAAACAATTAAACCCATTCGCCAGTAATCGGGGGTATCTACTGGGTGGTAAGTTTCAAGTAACTACACAAGGAGGGGTTGTGAAAGTAACAATCGACGCGGAACTTTGCCAAGGCCAAGGACGCTGCTTCGCAATCGCACCGGATCTATTCGGATTTGATGACATGGGTAACGGCATCGTGATTGGCGATGGCACACTCGATGATTCATCACTCAAGCTTGCACAGCTTGCTCAGGCGAATTGCCCAGAGCACGCAATCTTTATCGAGGAGTAGTCATGACTGACCAGCCACTTGTTCAAGACTTTGCAACGGACTTTGATCACCTTGACCCTCAGTGGGTGAATGATCCATATCCGATTTGGGAAGACCTACGTGGTCGATGCCCTGTTGCTCATACTGAACGCTTTGGTGGTGCATGGTTCCCAGCAACACACGAAGGAGTTTCAGCAGTTGCAAAGGACTCCGAGCATTTCACTAGTCGTCAAGTAATTATCAGTTACACCCGACCTACTGATGAAGATCTACCTGCACCAATTGGACTCGCTCCTCCCATCACTTCGGATCCACCGTTTCACGTAGACGCTCGACGACTGATTCTTCCGGCTTTCGCGCCAGGACCTATCAATGCTCTTGAGCCAGGAATTCGTGAACTCTGCAATCGACTCCTCGACAACATGGGAGACCACGAAATTGTCAACGCTGGTGAAGAGTACGCGCAGTTCATTCCACCCGCTGTAATTGCACAGATGCTCGGATTCCCACCAGAGGACGAAGACTTCTTCCGTGAAGTAATTCATAACATCATTGGAAGCGCTGACAATCAAGATGAAGCTGAGAGAGATCGTCTACAAGCTGAGACTGAGGCTTACTTCAACAAGCAAATTCAAGATCACATTGATAATCCACGTGACGACCTAACAACGCATTTGCTCAATGTTGAATTAGGTGGACAAAAACTTCAACATGACCATGTACGTGGAACAATGATCTTGATTCTTGTGGCTGGCATTGACACCACGTGGTCTGCAATCGGTGCTTCAATCTGGCACCTCGCACAAAACCCAGACGACCTTGCTCGCCTTGTCAATGAGCCAGACCTCATGCCAACAGCTATTGAAGAGTTCCTTCGTTTCTATGCTCCAGTAACAATGGGCCGCATGGTCAAAGAAGATTTCGATTTCAATGGATGCCCTATGAAGAAAGACGACTGGGTACTTCTCGGATTCCCTGCAGCGAACCGTGACCCTGCGGCGTTTAAGGACGCTGACCAGTTCATCATTGATCGCGAAGAGAACCGTCACGTGGCCTTTGGACTTGGCATTCACCGTTGTGCTGGATCAAACCTTGCTCGCCTAGAGCTTCGAATTGCCATTGAAGAATTTATTAAGCGTTACCCGAAATTTGAATTAGCCAACCCAGAAGGCGTAACTTGGGCTCCAGGCCAAGTGCGCGGACCTAGAAATCTTCCAGTAAAGGTATTGAAATAACATGACTGACAAAAAACTCGTAGAAGACTTCGCAACTGACTGGGACCACACGGACCCACAGTGGGTGAATGACCCGTTCCCAATTTGGGAAGACCTCCGTGGCCGCTGCCCAGTGGCACACACCGATCGTTACGGCGGCGGCTGGTTCCCAGCTACACACGAAGGTGTGTCAAAGGTCGCTAAGGACACCGACAACTTCACTAGTCGCACCGTGATTGTTAATTATGGTCGCCCAGGCGAAGATGCACTACCTGCACCAATTGGTGTTGCGCCTCCAATTACTTCGGACCCACCATTTCACTCAATTGCACGTCGCTTGATTCTTCCTGCATTTGCACCGGGACCAGTGAATGCTTTGGAACCAGTTATTCGTGAACTCTGCAACCGTTTGCTCGACGACTTGGGCGACCACGAAATTGTTAACGCTGGCGACGAGTACGCGCAGTTCATCCCACCTGCTGTTATTGCGAAGATGCTCGGGTTCCCGCCAGAGGACGAAGAGTTCTTCCGCGAAATTATTCACATCATCATCAATGGTGTAGACCTCGAAGATGAAGCAGAGCGTATTGAGCGCTTCGCACCAGTTGATGCATACTTCACCAAGCAGATTCAAGATCACATTGACAATCCACGCGACGACCTCACTTCATACTTGTTGAATGTTGAAATGGAAGGGCAAAAACTTTCCATCGAACACGTTCGTGGAACAATTGTCCTGATTCTTGTTGCTGGTATTGACACAACATGGTCTTCTATCGGCGCAACGCTTTGGCACCTCGCACAGAACCCAGACGACCTTGCTCGCCTGGTTAATGAGCCAGAACTTATGCCAGTTGCCATCGAAGAGTTCCTTCGCTTTTACGCACCTGTGACTATGGCCCGTCTTGTAAAAGAAGACATGGACTACATGGGATGTCCTATGAAGAAGGACGACTGGATTCTTCTCGGGTTCCCAGCGGCAAACCGTGATCCTGCAGCGTTTAAGGATGCTGACAAGTTCATCATTGACCGCGAGGAAAACCGTCACGTGGCATTCGGACTTGGAATTCACCGCTGCGCTGGATCAAACCTCGCACGTCTAGAACTTCGAATCGCTATTGAAGAATTCATTAAGCGTTACCCGAAGTTTGAACTTGCAGATGCAGAAGGCGTTACTTGGGCACCAGGACAAATCCGTGGTCCACGTAACTTGCCAATTCGCGTTCTGAAGTAGTTCTTACAACTGAAGGTTTGTAGTCCCTCGACGCCAGACTTCCTGCATCCATGCTTCAACTTCGTCGGCTTGGCGAGGTAGACCTGCTGAAAGATTCTTTGCACCCGTAGCGGTGACGAGGATGTCATCTTCAATACGAACACCAATGCCTCGGTACTCCTCTGGGACTAGAAGATCATTCTTTTGAAAGTAGAGCCCTGGTTCAACTGTGAGAACGTAGCCCTCAAACAGTGGGCCAATAAAGGGTTCGTTGCGAGCCTGAGCACAGTCATGAACATCAAGTCCCAAGTGGTGGCTAACACTGTGCAGCGTCCATCTGGCGTGGAGTTGAAGATGCTTTTGCAGTGCGTGGTCTGGATCTTCTTTCAAAATTCCGAGTTCGTGCAGTCCTTCGGCGAGAACTCGCATAGATGCATCATGTGGAGCTCGAAAGTTAACACCTGGCTTCACTGCTGCGATGCCTGCTTCTTGTGATGCGTAGACAATGTCGTAGATTCTTCGTTGCGCTGGAGAGTACTTCCCACTGATTGGAATTGTTCTTGTTACGTCAGCTGTGTAGAGGTTCGAGCACTCAACTCCGGCGTCCAAAAGCAGCATGTCGCCTTTGTTGACTTTTCCATCATTTCTTGTCCAGTGGAGAATCGTCGCATTAGAGCCACTTGCGGCGATTGTGTCATAGCCAACGTCGTTGCCTTCGGTGCGAGCTCGAAGATTAAAAATACCTTCAATGACTCTTTCCCCACGGCCTTCAGCTTCGGGCAGTGCACGCACAACGTCTTCGAAGCCTTTGACCGTGAAATCAATTGCAACTTGGAGCTGCTCAACTTCAAATTTGTCTTTTGTGAGCCGCATCTCATGAAGTGCTTGGTGAAGCTCCACATCAATCTTGTTCTCTTTGAATAAGGAATCGACTGACTCATCGAAGCCACGCACGGTGAGGACATCCGATGGTTTTAAGCCTTCAAGGTCACTTTCAAGTGAATCAAGTGGGGCAGTAGTAATTTCGTAATGCATTGCCGCCTCTGTTACCCCGTGACGTGGACCAACCCAGAGTTCTCCATAGCGTGAGTCGGAAAAGAAATCGTGTGTTGATTTATCTCTACGTGGACTTATGTACAGCGTCGCACCATTTTTTGGACTTATTACAAGTACGCAATCAGGTTCGTGGCAACTTGTCAGATAAAAGAAGTCAGATGATGGACGGAATCTGTAATCGGTGTCGTTTGCGCGAACCTTTAAGTTTCCAGTAGGGATAACAAGAGTCTTTGTTGGAAATTTTTCAGCAAGAATCACTCGGCGATTTTTCGTGAATGACGTACTGGGGTGCACTTCGGAGCTTGGGTGCTGTTCGCCCCAGTTCTCCATGAAGCGGTCAACTAGAGCTCGGGGAGAGGGCGCACGATGCTTCCCGCGCCAAACCCAGTGCTCGGATATTGGATTTTCCTCAGAAACATCGGGTTCTGGAATAGTGCGGTCATCTGCCATGAAGCCAACTTACCTCGCTTGGCGCTTCGTCGTATGCTCGGCGAATGGACATTTCAGTTACAAAACACGATGCAGTCGCGGTCATTACTTGGAACGAAGGGGAGAATCGAATTAATTTCGACTCACTCGGGCGAATTAATGAAATCTTCGATGACCTTGAAAAAGAAGAAGGACCATTAGCAATTGTTTTGACTGGCAGTGGGAAGTTCTTCTGCAACGGCCTTGATCTCGCAAGATTCGGGAACAACCCAACTGAGCTCTCTGCAACAGTTCAAGAAATGCAGCGAACTATTGGACGCATTCTCGTCTTCCCGGCGTACACAGTTGCTGCACTTAACGGACACACCTACGCAGGTGGCGCACTTATTTCTTGCGCCTTTGATCAACGTGTCATGCGTGAAGATCGAGGTTTCTGGTGCATGAATGAAACTGCAATTGGTATGCCACTCGGCGATCAGTTGTATTCGATTCTTCTAAACCGCCTTCCTCGCGCAACTGCAGTGGATGCGGGTGTTGCAGCACGTAAGTATTCAGGCACAGAAGCTCTTAAGGCAGGAATTGTCGAATCGGTTAAGAGTGAAGATGAAGTGCTCTCACACGCGATTGCCATTGCACAGGCTCATACGACGCTTGACCGAAAGGCAATGGGCTGGCAAAAGAACACTGTTCATGGCCCAACAGCTGAATTTATTGGCTTCGCACGAAATAAAAAAACGCCAGCTTTATAGCTGGCGTTTTTTAGTACAACATCAGATTTATTCTGATTTTGATTTGTCGGCTTTGTCAACGAAGCGCCACACTGCTGGGATTGCAAGTCCAGCAATGCCAGCCTTGATGATGTCGCCCCAAATAAATGGACTCATTCCAAGACTGATGCCAGTGGCGAGCGAGACGTGAATGTCATGTGCAAGCCAGGTGACTCCAAAGATGTAAATAACAGCTTCAGCAAGCAGCATTGAAGCTGCAGCTCGAATTACGTTTCGGTCATTTCCGCGTGAAGCGAGTGCTCCAAGTAGAGCACCAGCAAAAATGAAGCCGACTAAGTAGCCAAACGTTGGGAAAGAAATTCCGTGTGCGTGCTGCGCGAACCATGGGACGCCAGCAATTCCAGCTAGAACATAAAAGCCCATTGATAATGAAGCTCGGCGCCATCCAAGTACTGATCCTGCGAGAAGCACTCCGAAAGTCTGTCCAGTAATTGGCACAGGTGTGAATCCAAGGGGAATTGAAATCTGGGCCAAGATGCCCACCAAGGCAGCGGCACCAACTACGAGCGAAATGTCGGTAGTGAGTGACTTTGGCAAAACATCTGCGAGAACTCGAGGTTGCTTCAGTGCGATTGAGGCGGTTGACATAAACACTCCTTCTGAATGATTAAAGATACTTTAGGACATGCGACCTAAAGTATTGTGATTTCCGTTAATAGACGGTTAAATCCAGCCCTGGTCTTGAGCAATTTGTTCAACGTCACCAATTCGCAGACCGGTTCGGTGCTGCAGAGTACGGATAAGTCCACCTGCTTCGTAAAGCGACTCATAGGTTCCGGTATCAAGCCAAGTGGTCGCTCTTGAAAGTACTTCCACATTGAGCTCACCCATTTCGAGGTACGCATTGTTTAGAGCTGTAATCTCTAGCTCGCCACGTGCGCTTGGCTCAAGTGTCTTTGCAATTTCTGGAGCACGCTCATCGTAGAAATAGATTCCTGGAACTACATAGTTACTCTTTGGGTTCGCAGGCTTTTCTTCGATTGATACAACTTTTCCTTTGCTATCAAATTCGACAACGCCATATGCAGTTGGATCAACAACTTGGTACGCAAAAATTAGTGCACCCTTCACTTCGTTATTTTGTCGAAGGTGTGTTCCAAGACCGGGGCCGTAGAAAAGATTGTCACCAAGGATTAGTGCACATTTTTCACCATCAAGAAATTCTTCGCCAAGGATGAGTGCTTGAGCGAGACCGTCAGGCTTTTCTTGGATCACGTAAGAAATCTGAAGTCCAAACTGTGAACCATCTCCAAGCAAGCGGATAAATCCAGGCTGATCGTGTGGGGTGGTGATAATCAGAATTTCACGAAGCCCTGCGAGCATCAATGTGCTGAGTGGGTAATACACCATTGGCTTGTCGTAGATCGGAAGCAACTGCTTCGATACGGCACGAGTAATGGGGTGCAATCGAGTGCCACTACCGCCAGCAAGAATGATTCCCTTCACTCCATTAGTATAGAAGTGAACGAACCCCTTTCTAAAGGCCAGGTATCTCTATGCGCGTTGTAATCACTGGAGCAGCTGGCTTCATCGGTTCTCGTTTCTCTGAGATGCTGCTCGAAGAAGCCGAGGAATTGGGCTACAAAGAGATTGTCCTTTTTGACGCTTTGACCTATTCGGGACGTCGAGAGAACATGTCAGGCGTCTTGAAAGATTCTCGTGTGAGTTTTGTTCACGGATCCATTAATGATGCGACTCTTGCAAACGAAGTTTTAGCTGGCTCGCATGCAGTCATTCACTTCGCGGCGGAAAGCCATGTGGACCGCTCAATTACCGGTGCCAAGGCATTCTTTGAAACAAATGTTTTGGGTACCCAGCAACTCTTAGAGAGCGCTCGTGCTGGTGGAGTGGAGCGATTTGTTCATGTCTCCACAGACGAGGTGTACGGATCTATCCCTGAAGGGTCTTGGACCGAAGAGCACATCTTGGAGCCGAACTCGCCATACTCATCTTCAAAAGCCGGATCTGATTTAGCTGCACTCGCATATCACAGGACATTTGATCTTCCAGTAATGGTGACTCGTTGCTCAAATAATTACGGTCCACGTCAGTACCCGGAAAAAGTTATTCCACTCTTCGTTAGCAATTTGATTGATGGAAAAAAAGTTCCGCTGTATGGCGACGGGCTAAATGTACGTGACTGGCTCCACGTTGATGACCACTGTCGAGGAATTCTTCGAGTGCTTGAAGATGGACGTGAAGGTGAGATCTACAACATTGGTGGCGGCACTGAGCTCACCAATAAAGAACTCACTTGGAAGCTGTTAGAGCTCTGCGGCCACGACAGCACAATGATTGAACCAGTAGTTGACCGTTTGGGCCATGACCGCAGATACTCAGTCAACTGGTCAAAGATACAAAATGAACTTGGCTATACGCCTCAAGTTAATTTCGAAGAAGGACTTGCTTCAACTGTTCAGTGGTACATCGACAATGAGTCTTGGTGGCGCCCTATCAAGGAACAGCCGTAATGAAGCTGAGAGAACTTTCTATTAAGGGTGCCTATGAACTGGAGTCACCAGTTCATGGTGATGATCGCGGTTACTTTCGCGAATGGTTCAAGTTGCCTGATTTCGAAATTGAAGAATTGAACTTTCACGCGAAGCAAGCAAATCTTTCTTACTCTGAACGAAATGTCGTTCGTGGACTTCACTATTCGCTAGCCCCAGAAGGCCAGGCAAAAGTTGTTACATGTGTTCATGGCGAACTCGATGACGTGATTGTTGACGTACGTGTTGGCTCGCCGTCATATGGCAAAGTAGAAGTCATCACACTTGGTGCCAATGTGGGTAAGTCGGTCTACCTTCCTGCTGGCGTGGCTCATGGTTTTTGTGTGACAAGTGAGAATGCTTCGCTGACCTATCTTCTTTCGTCACCATTCAATGCTTCACTTGAACTCGAAATAAATCCAATGGATCTAGAGCTAAACATTCAGTGGCGCCTGACTGGCGACCCAGTCCTCAGCGACAAAGACGCTGCGGCACCATCACTGAGCGCTCGCCTAGATGCAGGCGAGTTGCCTAAGTACTAAAAAGGCCTGCATTTGGCCAAAAGGCTGGTCATTGGTAGCGTTATCAATGTGAGTACTGCACCTCTTCGCCTCGTTACCCCAGAAGATCACTCGGTGGTAATTCAAACCTCAAGTCAGGTGCCACGTATTGAGTCAGAGACTCAACTGCGTTCAATATTGGCAACACTCTCCGGCGTCGATTCCGTTGGTGCAGAAGCTCGAGTTGCCAAATTAGCTACTCGTTCAATTAAGAAATCCACGAAGATGGCCGCACTTGACCTGGCAATTTCAATGGTTGACCTAACAACCCTGGAGGGAGCAGATACTCCTGGAAAAGTCACATCACTCTGCACCAAGGCAATGCGTCCTAGTCCAATGGATCTCTCAGTTCCATCTGTTGCAGCAGTTTGTGTGTATCCAGATTTAGTTGCTCATGCTCGCGCAGTGTTAAAAGGTTCATCAGTTGCAGTGGCTGCAGTTGCCACTTCATTCCCATCGGGTCGAGCATCGCTAAACGTAAAGCTCATGGACGTTCGAGAAGCTGTGGCAAATGGTGCAGACGAAATTGACATGGTGATTGATCGTGGTGCTTTCTTGTCAGGACGCATTGGACAGGTCTACGAAGAGATCGTTGCAGTAAAGCAAGTTTGTGGCAACGCGCACCTGAAAGTAATTCTTGAAACTGGTGAACTAGTTACGTACGACAATGTTCGAAAAGCGAGCTGGATTGCAATGCTCGCAGGTGCTGACTTCATTAAGACTTCTACTGGCAAAGTTCCAGTTGCCGCCACACAGCCCGTTGCGCTTGTGATGCTTGAGGCGGTAAGAGACTTCGCAGAGACAACTGGCCAAATTGTGGGTGTCAAGGTTGCTGGCGGTATCAGAACAGCCAAAGATGCCATTCGTTATTTAGTTATTGTTAATGAGACCGTCGGTTCAACATGGATGACCCCAGACCTTTTCCGTTTTGGTGCATCTTCACTACTAAATGATCTATTGATGCAACGACTTAAGCAGCAACGCGGGACGTACATTCGTCCTGATGAATTCAGTGGGGACTGACATGACAGAGAACAACCTTGCGAATTCAAAACTAGGTTCATTGCAATACGACCCGGCACCAGAATCTGCTGCAATTGCGAAGTTGAAGTCAAGCTACGGACTATTCATTAACGGTAAGTTCACAGATCCCTCCAAGCACGAACAATTCGAGACAATTAATCCTGCAACTGAAAAGCGACTCGCCACAATTAGCCAGGGGAGCACTTCTGACATTGATAAGGCTGTCAAGGCTGCTCGCAAGGCATACGACAATGTCTGGTCTAAGACAACAGGTGCAGAGCGCGCCAAGTATTTGTACCGCATTGCTCGAATTATCCAAGAACGCTCACGTGAACTTGCAGTTGTTGAAACTCTCGACAATGGAAAACCAATTCGAGAATCTCGTGACGTCGACATTCCACTCGCTGCGGCGCACTTCTTCTATTACGCCGGATGGGCTGACAAGTTAGAACACGCAGGATTTGGCAATGCTCCAAAACCAATTGGTGTTGCGGGTCAAATTATCCCTTGGAACTTCCCGCTAATGATGGCCGCCTGGAAGCTCGCACCTGCACTCGCGGCTGGAAATACATGTGTTCTTAAGCCCGCCGAAACTACGCCACTGAGTGCACTACTCCTTGGTGAAATTCTTCAGCAAGCTGGACTGCCTGACGGAGTTGTCAACATTGTGACTGGAGACGGAGCAACAGGTTCTGCTCTCGTTGATCACCCTGGCGTTGACAAGATTGCATTCACTGGATCAACTGGTGTTGGTCGACTTATTCAGCAGCGTGTTGCAACTAGCCACAAGCGTCTTACTTTGGAGCTTGGTGGCAAGGGAGCAAACATTGTTTATGAAGATGCGCCGATTGATGAAATGATCGAGGGCATTATTGATGGAATCTTCTTCAATCAAGGACACGTTTGCTGTGCTGGGTCCAGACTCTTGGTTCAAGAATCAATCGCAGATGATGTGCTTCGCCGATTAGTTCGACGAGTTGAGCAACTACGTGTTGGTGATCCAATGGATAAGAATACTGACATTGGTGCCATTAACTCAGCCGACCAGTTGAAGCGCATAAAAGAACTCGTTGCGTATGGTGAACAAGAAGGCGCGACTCGTTACACGAGCTCGTGCGAACTTCCTAAGAAGGGTTTCTGGTTCGCACCAACAGTATTTGCAGACGTTTCTCAGTCGCACCGCATTGCGCGCGAAGAAATTTTTGGACCCGTGCTTTCAGTCCTGACGTTTAGAACACCTGAAGAAGCCATTACGAAGGCAAACAACACGAACTACGGACTTGCCTGTGGCGTCTGGAGCGAGAAGGGCAGTCGGACTTTATGGACTGCTGAACGGCTTCGCGCTGGCGTTGTTTGGGCTAATACGTACAACAAATTTGACCCTACGAGCCCATTTGGTGGAACTCGAGAATCTGGATTCGGTCGTGAAGGTGGAAAGCACGGACTGGAGGCATACCTCAATGTCTGATCGCCTCGAAGTTCGAAAGACCTACAAGCTACTTATTAATGGTGCGTTCCCACGTTCTGAATCTGGACGTAGTTACGAAGTAACAAGTGCGAAGGGTGAATTCCTCGCAAACGCGGCGCAAGGATCAAGAAAAGATCTTCGTGATGCTGTTGTCGCTGCACGAGCAGCACAAGCGAAGTGGTGGTCGCTAAGCGCTTACAACCGCGGACAAGTTATTTACCGCCTTGCGGAGATGGCTGAGTCACGTAGCGATGAACTTGTTGAATTTGTAAAGCTCAGTGAAGGTGTGAATAGCGAAAAGGCCAAAGCTTCAGTTGCAAAAGCAATCGACAGAATTGTTTGGTACGCCGGATGGACTGACAAAATTTCTCAGGTGCTCGGTGGAGCAAATCCAGTGTCTGGACCTTTCTATAACTTCTCTGTTCCAAAACCATCAGGCGTCATTGGTGTAATCACTCCGCAAGACTCCTCACTCGAGGGATTTGTTGAATGTGTGATTGCCCCACTTGCTGCAGGCAACTCAGTTATTGCTCTCGCGAGTGAAAAGCGACCAATTCCTGCGGTGCTCTTAGGAGAAATGACTGAAACGTCTGACTTCCCAGCTGGTGTGCTCAACATCATCACCGGAATTACTTCAGAGCTAGCACCAGAGCTGGCGTCTCACGAAGACATTGACGGTATTGATCTCGAGGGTGTCTCAGCATCATTCGCCGACGAGCTTGCATTCCGTGCAGCAGGATCAATCAAGCGAGTGCTTCGTCCTTCGAAGAAGAATCAAAAGAATTCAATTCACCGTCTACGTGCTTTTGTGGAAACCTCCACTGTGTGGCACACGATTGGACAGTAATGACAACTCCATATGAATTAGCTCGCCGTGCAGGTGAAGAACTCAGGATTAAGTCAGGAATCGATTCTTACGATGTTGCCGTAGTTCTGGGCTCTGGTTGGAAAGAGGGTGCTGACGCGCTCGGAACTCCACTAAGTGCAGTCATGTCTTCCACGTTGAGTGGTTTCGTTGCGCCAACAGTGGCGGGGCACAGCGGACAACTGCTTTCTGTGAAAGTAGGGGACCGAAACGTTCTTCTCGTCTCTGGCCGTGTCCACCTTTATGAGGGCAATACCGCAGACCAAGTAGTACACCCAGTTCGCACCGCAATTATCTCGGGAGCTAAGAAAATTGTTCTTACGAATGCGTGTGGTGGCATCGATCCAACTAAGGGTCCAGGCACAGTGGTTGTGATTCGTGATCACATCAATCTCACTGCAACTTCACCAATGGAGGGGAACTCTCCACCTGAAGGGTTTGGATCAAGATTTGTTGACCTCACAGATCTCTACAGTGCTCGACTTCGTAGCGTTGTTGCAAAGGCTGCTCCTGAACTGACAGAAGGCGTCTACGCAGGATTCCGTGGTCCCCACTACGAAACACCAGCCGAAATTGTTATGGCACGAACAATGGGTGCTTCACTCGTTGGAATGTCGACGGTCCTTGAAGCAATCGCTGCTCGACACCTTGGCGCTGAAGTCCTTGGCCTTAGCTTGGTATCAAACTTCGCCGCTGGGGTAACTGATGCACCGCTAAATCACTTAGAAGTGCTCGAAGCTGGCCAGAAGGCAGCAGCGTCGCTCGGAACACTTCTAGCGCGCTTACTACCGGTCCTGTGAACGAAGAAGTAACAAAACAAGTACTTGAGTGGATCGAACATGATCCAGACACACACGACCGTGCCACGCTTCAAAAACTTCTTTCAGAAGGCAATGAAGCAGAACTTCGACGCAGGTTTGATGCACCGCTGACATTCGGAACCGCTGGACTTCGCGGGCCGGTGATGGCAGGTCCGGCTGGGATGAACAGGTTCACAGTTCGACGCGCGACACAGGGCGTTGTTCGCTGGCTGCAAGAACTTGGAATCGATTCTTCAAGAGGAGTAGTTGTTGGTAGAGATGCCAGACGTGGTTCTGAAGAATTCAATGACCAAGCAGTAGCAGTGCTACTCGGCGCTGGTGTTCGTGTCTACGAAATGATTTCTCCACTTCCAACTCCGTATGTTGCAGCGGCCGTAAAGTCTCTGAACGCTGGCGCGGGAATCATGATCACCGCAAGTCATAATCCGCCAAATGACAATGGTTACAAACTTTACGCAAGTGATGGATCACAAATCGTTGCTCCAAGCGATGAAATGGTTGAGCGTTTCGCCAGAGAAGCAACAATTCCAGTGCTCGGTGAGCGTACGAGTGAGGATCACTTTGATGTCCCAAGCGAAGTGATTGCCAAGTATCAAAACCACATGCTGTCGAGATTTTCTATAAAGGGTGGTAGCTCACTTCGAATTACGTACACTCCACTGCACGGTGTGGGCGGAGACGCAATGATGACTCTCTTCCGAGCAGCAGGGTATTCACACGTCACAGTTGTTAGTGAACAGTTTGCTCCCGATGGCAATTTCCCAACCTTGGCTTTTCCTAACCCCGAAGAACCAGGTGCGCTTGACCTCGCTATCGCCACCGCTGACGGTGTTGGATCATCGCTCATTATTGCGAACGACCCCGATGCTGACCGACTTGGAGTTGCTGTAAAAGACAATGAAGGATGGCACATCCTTCGCGGTGACGAGATTGGCTGGCTGCTGGGACAAAAGTTGCTGCCTGATGCTGCAAAGTCAGGACAATGTGTTGCCACAACAATTGTTTCTTCTACGTTGCTATCGAAGATGGCAAAGGCTCACAGTGTGAAGTGTGCAACGACACTCACAGGGTTTAAATGGATTGCCAGAGGCGCAGCCGATAAAGAACTTGCGTTCGGGTACGAAGAAGCTCTTGGTTACGGCGTTGACCCATCAGTTGGTGACAAAGATGGACTTTCTGCTGCGCTCGCACTGTGTCAGATTGCTCATGAGGCGGCACAAGATGGCAAAACGCTGCTTGATGTGCTTGACAAAATTGAAAGTCAATACGGTGTTCACGCGGGTGCACAGATCTCTCTTCGCTCAGATGACCTTGCACGAATAACTGATGCAATGCAGCGACTTCGCTCGAATCCACCAAAAACTATTGCGGGCATGGATGTTACTGACACTGTGGACTTCGCAAATGGTTACGAAGGCTTAGCTTCTTCAGACTGCCTTAGTTATCAGCTATCAGGGACCGACCGAGTGGTTGTTCGACCTTCAGGGACTGAAGCGAAACTCAAGGTGTACATAGAGGTAGTGCGCGATGCAGGAAGTGATGTCGCCGCTGCAAGAAAAGTTGCCAAATCTGTCGTTAACGAACTCGGTGAGTCAATTACACAACTACTTGCGCTTTAGTGAAGCGCAGCGTACCCAGGCTTAATTACTGAATTAATCATTTCGAGTCGCTTATCAAATTGATAGAAAGCACTCTTTGCCGCGTTGAGAGTAAGCCACTCCATGTCTTTCAGTGTCCATCCAAATGCTGTAGAGCAGGCTTCAAATTCGCTACTTAGAGTGATCCCACTCATCAGTCGGTTGTCAGTGTTGAGAGTGACACGAAACTTCAACTGCTTTAGAAGCTCGATTGGATGCTCCGCGATTGATTTGGCAGCGCCCGTGTGCACATTTGATGTGGGACAAAGCTCCAGCGGGATACGACAGTCTCGGATGTAGCTAGCGAGTCTTCCAATTTCGTAGTTGTTTCCAACTTTTTTAATGTCATCAACAATGCGCACGCCATGGCCAAGTCGTTCTGCATTGCAAAACTGCACTGCTTCCCAAAGTGAAGGAAGCCCAAACGCTTCGCCAGCATGAATGGTTACGTGGAAGTTCTCACGCTGGATGAGATGGAAAGCATCAATGTGCTCAGTTGGTGGGAAACCATCTTCAGGGCCAGCAATGTCAAAACCACAGACACCCGAGTCTCGCCACTTCACTGCTAGTTCAGCAATTTGGACACTGTTCTGGGCTGAGCGAATTGCTGAGAGGAGAGTCCTAACAATGATTGTGTGACCTTCAGATGTAGCCTGCGACACACCTTCGTTGAATCCCTCAAGCACTGCTTCAACAACCTCGTCGAGACTGAGCCCTTGTTGCGTGTGAAGTTCTGGAGCAAAGCGAATCTCTGCGTAGACCACGCCGTCTCTTGCAAGATCGAGTGCACATTCTGCAGCGATGCGAATCAAGTGGGCTCGTGTCTGCATAACAGCAGTGGTGTGTGCGAAGCCTTCGAGGTAACGAACAAGGTCGCTCCCAGGTGCGTCAGCTATGAACCACTGCTTTAGAACGTTTGCATCGTCAGTCGGAAGTGAGTAACCAATTTCCTTGGCGATTTCAAGAATTGTTGCCGGGCGAAGCCCACCATCGAGGTGATCATGAAGCAGAACTTTTGGTGCACGCTTTATTACGTCGAGCGAAAGTGGAGTTGTAGCCATTACTTAAGGCTACTTACTTATGCGCTCCAAAAGCAATGGCCTCACATTTACAGATTCGTCACCTATGACCACTGCACCTGGAATCGTTTCACGACCTCGCTGCAGATGATCAACATCATCTGCATGCAACTCAAATAGTGGCTGTCCTTTTTCAACGTGCTCACCTTCTCGAACAAGGGTCATAACCCCAGCTGCGGCACTAACTGGATCTTCTTTGCGAGCACGACCTGCGCCCAGGCGCCATGCGGCGATACCAACGGTCAATGCATCAATTGATTGAACAATTCCAGATTTTTCTGCAACAATCAGTTCTCGCTGCGAAGCGAGTGGCATGGCGAAATCCGGGTCTCCGCCTTGGGCCATGATCATCTGTCGGTAGACCTCAAAGGCTGATCCATCATCGAGTTTGGTTGCGGGGTCAACATCAATACCAACCAGCTTCACCATTTCTCGGGCCAAGGCAATTGTGAGTTCTCGAACGTCGCTTGGACCCTTGCCCTGCAGAACTTCGACGGACTCAGTGACTTCGAGCCCATTACCGGCTGCGCGCCCTAGAGGAGCATCCATAGAGGTGATTTGAGCCACTGTTGCGACACCGTGCTCAATTCCTAGTCGGACCATTGTTTCAGCAAGAATCAACGCTTTAGCGTGGTCCTGCATAAAAGCGCCACGCCCGGTCTTCACGTCAAGAACGAGTGCGTCAGTTCCCTCAGCGATCTTCTTACTCATGATTGAAGATGAAATGAGTGGCACTGACGCAACTGTTCCAGTCACATCTCGAAGTGCGTACAGTCGTCGGTCAACTGGTGCGAGCCCTTGACCGGCTGCGCAGATAACTGCACCGATAGTTTCTAGTTGTTCGCGAACTTCATCATTCGATAAAAACGCACGCCAACCGGGGATTGCTTCAAGTTTGTCAAGTGTTCCACCAGTGTGTCCGAGACCTCGACCAGACAGCTGTGGAACCGCAGCACCGCATGCAGCAACGAGTGGAGCGAGGATGAGAGAAATTTTGTCACCAACGCCTCCAGTTGAGTGTTTGTCAACAGTTGGTCGCGACAATCCTTTTAGATTTAGTCGTTCTCCCGACGAAATCATTTGATCGGTCCAGACACCTAGTTCTTTCGGATTCATTCCATTAAAGAAAATTGCCATAAGCAACGCTGACATTTGCTCTTCTGCAACTTCACCTTTTAAGTAGGCGTCGAGAATCCACGTAATCGATTCGTCACTCAACACTCCGCCATCACGTTTTGTAATGATGACGTCAACTGCTGAAAATGAGCTCATGAATTTCTCCGCACACCGAGATCGTCCGGACCAAAGGCACCGGGCAGAAGAGTGCTGAGAAGAATTGGCGCGCTTTGATCACCAGCATCAATAAGTAGCTCATTGCCACCATGCTCAAATAGAAGCTGCCTGCAACGTCCGCATGGAGTAATTGGCTGGTGATCACCCGCGACGATGGAAACTGCAATCAGTCTTGCGCCACCTAAACGTATTAGGTCACTCACTAATGAGCACTCGGCGCAGAGCGTTAGCCCGTAACTAGCATTTTCAACATTTGAGCCTTGAACAATGTCCCCATTTGAGGTGATTCCAGCAGCTCCAACAGTGACCTTTGAATAAGGCGCGTAGGAGAGTGTGGTTGCCGCGATTGCGCGTTCACGCAGGGTGTTCCACGGAATGTCTTTAGAAGTATTCACACTTGAACATTACACTTGTCGATACATGAAAAACCTTGAAGAATTCCCTTTTGTTGTCAGCGATGAAGTTGCTACTGCCTTGCGTGAAGGTCGTGGCGTTGTATCGCTGGAGACAACAATTGTTGTTCACGGACTTCCAGCACCAGCAAACCTAGAAGTTGCGCAGCAGTGCGATCAAGCAGTGAGAAGTGGTGGAGCTGTTCCAGCAACCATTGGGGTGCTGAACGGAAAAGTAGTTGTTGGACTTTCAATGAGCGAGCTCGAGCAGCTAGCCGATCCTTCAAGAAATGCTTCAAAACTCTCAACAAGAGACATTGGTATTGCAATTGCTAAATCTCTGTATGGCGCAACAACTGTGGCAGGGACAATTGCCATTGCTCATCGTGCAGGAATCAGCATTATGGCAACCGGTGGACTCGGTGGAGTGCACCGTGACGCTCAGACGAGTTTTGATGAGTCGGCTGACTTAACCGCACTATCTCGAACACCAGTTCTCGTGGTTGCTTCAGGGGTGAAATCAATTCTTGACATTCCTGCAACGCTCGAAAGACTTGACAGCTTGGGTGTCCCAGTTGTTGGATACAAAACAAAACAGTTCCCAGGTTTTTATCGCAGTGACAGTGGTTGCAGCTTGGATTGGGATGTTGCAACGCCGATCGAAGCAGCATCTGCATTTGCGTCGCATCGTGATTTCTCCTCATCTGGATTTCTTCTCGCCAACCCCGTTGACCCAGCGAAGCAGCTCGACGAAGCTCTCCATGAACAAGCACTACAAAGTGCACTCGCCAAAGCTGAGCAACTTGGAGTTTCTGGGAAAGAAGTGACACCAGTGCTACTCGCTGAGTTTGCCCGATTTACTTCCGGGTCAAGTGTCCAGGTAAATACAGATCTAGTTGTTTCAAATGCATCACTTGCTGGTGAAGTTGCAGCAGCACTTGCGAGCAGGCAATGAGTTCACTGCGCATTCTTGTTGTTGGTGACGCAATGCTTGATGTGGTGGTTCAACCTAAAGAGTCGATTGCTCCAACAAGCGATACACCTACAAATGTTCGAATGAGCAGAGGTGGATCGGCAGCAAACCTCGCTGTGGCGCTTGCTCAAAGCGATCATGACGTGTACTTTTTGGGAGTAGTTGCAAATGACTTGCCAGGCAAGATGTTTTATGAGGAATTAGTGCGTTCTGGAGTGACGCCTGTCCTGCAAAGTGCTGAAGGCTCAACTGGTGTTGTAGTTGCTCTTATTTCTAGCGATGGTCAGCGTGCGATGCTCACTGACCGAGGCGTTAACCCTCAGCTAGCGAGTGAATTCGCACTTGAGCAACTTGAAACTGGGTTCGATCATGTTCATGTCTCTGGGTACACATTCCTCGACCCCGCAACTTCACTCGTTGGAGAGCAACTTCTTGCGTACTGTGCGCAGAAGAACATCTCCACCTCTGTTGATGTTTGTTCGGTGGCTCCATTAATGGCCATGGGGGTTGAAACCTTTCTTGGTGCAGTAAGAAATGCACGAATCCTTTTTGCGAATGAAGAAGAAGCACTCAACGTGACGAAAAGCACTTCGCTTAGCGGTGCACTTGCTGCTCTGGGCGAATTGTTCTCAGAAGCTGTTGTGACGTGCGGAGCTCAAGGTGCAGTGGCAATTAGCAACGGCGAGATTTCTCGTGCTCCCTCGCAGAGCACTGAAGTACTAGACACCACTGGTGCAGGGGACGCTGCTACTGGCGCATATCTCGGGGTTCGCTTGCTAGGTGAATCTCAATTAGACGCACTTACTAAAGCAATGGCAGCGTCAGCAGTTGTTGTTCGTGGACTTGGTTCTCGCGGCTAGTCGCGCTTGTAAGGCTGACCGTCTGCTGCTGGTGCGCGCACACGTCCTATAAGACCCGCAACAACACCAATAGTGATTAAGTATGGGAACGTCTGCAGAATTGCTGAGCGAACTGGAACGTTGTACGTCTGCAGGTTATTTGCAAGGTAGACCGACACTCCGAAAATGATTGAAGCGACGACTGCACCCGAAGGACGCCATTTTCCAAAAATAAGTGCGGCGAGTGCAATGTATCCAAGTCCAGATGTACATCCAGGCTGGAACTGTCCGTAGGAAGCAACAAAGGCAACGCCACCAATTCCTGCAATCGCTCCACCAACGACCACGTTGAAGTATCGAATCTTGATGACGTCGATTCCTACAGTTTCTGCAGCCTTTGGATGTTCTCCAACTGCACGCACGTGAAGACCATAACGAGTCTTAAAGAGCGCAAAGCTAATAACGACAACCAAGACAATCATCAAATAGAAGAAACCATTTTGATTAAAGAACACTGGTCCCAAGATTGGAATCTTGGCCAGTAGAGGGATCGCTAATTTTGGCGCAAGGTCACCCGTGTTGTACTGAGGATAAGGACTGAGTACTTGAACATTCAGGTATGACGAAAGACTCGCAAGCATTGTGACAATCACTACACCAACAATGATCTGATCTGACAAATAACGAAGTGCCAGGAACGACAAGAGAAGTCCCAGTAGAGCACCAATAAGTGCGCCCATAAACGCAGCCAGGATGAAGTTGTGCGTTGTTGAAGCAATCATGCTTCCAAAGAATGCACCACCAATGAATTGACCCTCAATGGCAATGTTCACGACGCCGGCTCGCTCACACATAACTCCCGAAAGCGCTCCAAAAACGAGCACCATAACAAGCGGTGAACTTCCAACAAGTACTGCGGTCATGTTGATGACGCCAAACGGTGCTGGTCCTGGAACTCGAACTGTCCAAATGAGAAGCCCAATGACGAACAACACTGCTGAGCCGCCAAAGCGCACCATGAGTCCCTCGGCTGGGCGGCGAACAAGTATTTCGATTCCTACGGCAATGATGAGGATTCCAAGTATCAAACAGGTTGCTTTACTTGGAACAGAAAGTTCTCCAACGTGTGGGGGGATGACCCCAGTCAGGTTTGTCGGATTAAACGTGAGGATTGACTTAGATGCTGGATTTGATCCGAGTCCAAAGATGAAAGTTGTAAATGCGCCAAGTAGCAGTGTCAAAGTTCCGATTGCGCGTGAACGACCAACTGGCCTCTTCACTTTACTAATTGTTGTCGAAGCAATTTCACTAATACTCATTAGCTCCAACCCTTTACTGATAGCTGTACGGCCTCGGCGTGCTCGACTCGAAGTCTGAAAATCTCTTTCACAAGAACAGGAGTCGCGACAAAGAGGACAATGACTGACTGAATAATTGTTGCGAGGTCTAGTGGGATGGACGTGGAAGCTTGCATCACACGTCCACCAACGTTAAGAGCGGCGAAAAGAAGTGAGCCCCAGATAATTCCAATTGGATTGTTTCTTCCAAGTAGTGAAACTGTGATTGCAGTAAATCCAATTCCTGCGCTGCCAACTAAGAAACCGCCATCCAAAAAGTGCGTCGTACTAGAAACTTGAACAACACCAGCGAGCCCAGCGAGTCCACCAGATATAAGGAACACGAGAACAATGACAACCTTTGCGTTAATGCCAGATGCTTGAGCAGTTTTCGGACTAGCTCCAGTAACTCGAAAGTCAAAACCTAATGTTGAGCGCTCTAAGAACCACCAAGCAAAAAGAACAACTATGCCAGCAATAATTATTCCCCAATTAACTCGAAGCCCTGAATGTGCTCCAAAGAGAGGGGACAACTGTGCCGTGGGATCTACATACCTTGAAACATCATTCTGCTGACCAGGTTGCTGGAGTGCTGTAGAGAGCAATGTATAAATCAAGAAAAATGCGATGACGTAGTTCAGCATCAAGGTAATGATTACTTCGTGAGCTCCAGTAAATGCTTTTAGGAGTCCAGGAATGATTCCTGCAATTACACCACCAAGAATTCCTGCAAGAAGTGTTAGCGGTACATGAACAACAGTCGGCAAGTGCAGCATTGATCCAGCAGCCGTGCCAACGATGCCACCCATAACCGCCTGACCGTTTGCACCAATGTTGAACATTCCCGCCTGGAATGCAATACCAACTCCGATACTCGCAATGAGAAGAGGGGCGGTGTAGGTAAGTGTCTCTGAAATTGGAGTGAGAGCTACGGTCCAGTCTTTACCAGTAGTTAACGCGTGCCAAAATTGCGGCGGATCAACAATCGAACCTGTGAAGATCGAACGGTACGCGGCGCCAACATTGTCAAGGGTGACCTTTAGAGCATGAAAAATTCCACCCCAACTACTGAAGACCAGACTCCACGAGTGAAGAATCACAGGTGATGTCGCAATGATCACCAGCGCACCGACAACAAGGCCAAGTACAACAGAGAAAACAGTCACGAAGACAGGACTCTTTGAGGTGTAGCGCACCCAGAGGTTTGGCTTAGAGCTGTTACTCATTTGAACCTTCAGTTACTCCGGCCATCAGAAGTCCAACGTCAGACCTGCTGGTTGACGTTGGGACAATTCCCGTAATTTTTCCATTATGCATAACGGCGATGCGGTCACCCAGGGCGAATACTTCGTCAAGTTCTGAAGAAACAATTAAGACACCACGCCCAGAGTTACGTTCATTCACAATTTGCTTGTGGACGTATTCAATAGAACCAACGTCGAGCCCTCTGGTTGGCTGTGAAGCCACAAGCGCCGCGATTGGGCGAGAGAGTTCTCGAGCGACGATTACTTTTTGCTGATTTCCACCAGACAAAGAACTGAGCGGTGCCTGAGTGGAGGTGGTTCGAACGTCAAAGTTTTTTACAAGCGTCTGAGCGTTCTCATCAACTGCTTTAAGGTTTCTCGTTCCACGCTTAGCGAATGGTGCTCGTCTAGGAGTGTTCAGAACCATGTTGTCAGCGACACTCATAGAAAGAACGAGACCATTTGACTGGCGATCTTCTGGGATGTGGCCAAGCCCGGCGTCCAGGATCTGTCGTGGTGAGTTATTAGTTATGTCTTTGCCACCAAGGGTGATGGTCCCTGATTCAATACGTCGAATACCGGCGATCGCTTCGACGAGTTCTGTTTGACCATTGCCCTGAACTCCAGCGAGCGCCAAGATTTCTCCACCGTGGACGTCAAGTGAGACGTCATTTACTACTGGGAGGCCACGGTCATCATGAACAACAAGATTTCGAATCTCAAGCACGACATCGCCCTGTGTCACCTCATCTTTTGCCACCGTCAGGTTTACTTCACGCCCAACCATCTTTGATGCGAGTACAGATTCAAGGTCAGTTGGGAGGGCCGTTCCAACAACTTCACCAAGTCGAATGATTGTAATTACGTCTGCAATTGCTTGAACTTCTTTTAGTTTGTGTGTAATAAAGAGAATTGATTTTCCTGCAGCGGTGAGCGAGCGCATGATTTCGAGAAGTGAATCGATTTCTTGCGGCGTAAGAACTGCAGTTGGTTCGTCAAGAATGAGTAGCTGTGCATCGTGGTTGAGTGCTTTCAGAATTTCAACGCGCTGTTGGATGCCAACGGAGAGCTCTTCAATAATCGCATCAGGATCTACTTCGAGTCCGAATTCTTTCGAGACACGTCGAATGTCATCTGATGCTTTTTCTAGATCGAGCCGCCCAAATGACTTAGTGGGCTCAAAACCAAGCACTACGTTTTCAGCTACTGAAAATACTGGCACCAGCATGAAGTGTTGGTGCACCATTCCAATACCACGCCGCACTGCTTCACCAGAGTTTGAGAATTTAATGGGTTCGCCATCAATGAGAATTTCGCCCTCATCTGGCTCGAGAAGTCCAAAGAGGACGTTCATCAGAGTTGATTTACCTGCACCATTTTCACCGAGCAAACAGTGGATCTGTCCAGGTTCAACGGTGAGGCTGATTTTGTTATTAGCGGTGAAGCTTCCAAATCGCTTCGTTATATTGCGGAGTTCTAAATGCATTGTTTTCATCGTACTAACAACAAAGCCCGGGCGGAAAAGCCCGGGCTTTGTTGTTAGTAAAACTTGTAAGAACTATTAGTTCTTAGCTGGGTCTACTGAAATAGAACCGTCAGCGATTCCCTTTGCAATAGTTGCAATCTTCGCCTTAAGAGCAGCTGAAGTCTTAGCGTCGTTGAATGCGAATCCGGTGCCACCATTAGTAGTTGTACCTGTGTACGTTCCACCAGTGAATGTTCCGGCCTTGGCACTTGTAATTGCATTCTTTACAGAAGCACTAACACCCTTTAGAACAGTTCCGAGGAACCATCCATTAGCTACGTCCTTAGCGTTTGTTGTCTTAGCGTCAAAGTCAACCCATAGAACTTGGTGACCCTTACCAGCTGTCTTTGCAGCAGCAAGTGATCCAAGTCCAACTGAACCAGCAACTGGGAACACAATGTCTGCGCCCTGTGCAAATAGACCAGTAGTAATGGTGTTACCAGCAGTTTGGTCAGTGAAGCTGTTAGCAAATGTTCCTGTGCCAGCTCCGCCTGATGTTGTTGATGGTGTCCATCCAAGAACTGTTACTGACTTGTGGTTCATCTTGTTGTAGTACTTAACACCAGCAACAAAACCGTTCATGTAGATAGTCACTGGTGGAATGTTGATTCCACCGAATGTTGCTACTTTTCCAGTCTTTGATGAAGCTGCAGCCAAGTAACCACCAAGGAATGCACCCTGGTCTGTACGGTACGAAAGGCTAAGCAGGTTGTTCTGCGGTGTTGGCGGGCCACTGTCAACAATTGCGAACAATTGGTTTGGGTTTGCCTTTGCAGCAGCAGTTGTTGCATCACCCATCAAGTATCCAACTGTGACGATAATCGCACAGCCCTGAGAAATGAAGGTGTTGATGTTTGATGTGTAGTCAGCTGATGATGTCGAAGTCAGGTACTTCACAGTGATTGCTTTATTAGCAGTCTGTGCAGCCTGAGCTCCTTGCCATGCTGATTGGTTGAATGACTTGTCATTCACTCCACCGGTGTCAAGAACAACACATCCGGTTGGTTTTGCAGCGGCACTTGCAGCACCTGAAGTAATTACACTTCCGGTCACTCCGAGTGTCATGGTGCCGAGTACTAGCGCGCTAGACCCGAGCAATGTTCCAATGCGACGGAACTTTCCCATATTTTTCTCCTATTGGTTTATTTACAGCACGATTCTGAATACATGCAGTCTCCGACAGGACTATCAAGCAAGCAGACTTTTGATAGAGCCGAGGATAGTCTTAAGTCACAATCCATGTGACAAATGTGTGATTAACGCAGCGTTAAATCTGAACTGCCTGTGGGAAAAGTAATTGCTTAATTTGCTAGTGGTGCTGACCAGCGGTTTTAGGAATAAAGAATGCCGCAAAGAAACCGAGCAAGGTGATGATTGCTGAAATCTCGTATGCACGCTGGTACCCAGCGGTGAGGGCAAAATTAGTCGAGACGTTACTTTGAAGTAGTTCTGCGGAGCGACTTGCGGCGAGGGTTCCAACAATTGCGAGTGAAAGTGAACCACCAATTTGGCGAGAAGTATTAAGAATTCCTGAAGCGAGACCCGCATCTGCACGATCTACTTGCGCGGTTGCTGCAGTCGCGAGTGGCGAGAAGAGTAGCCCTATTCCAAATGTGCACAGCACAGAAGGAACAATGATGCCTGGGAAGTAATGGCTGTTTGTTTCTAAGTGACTGAGCCACCAGAATCCAGCTGTTGAAACTAGAGCTCCAGCGAAGACAATTGGTCGAACACCAATTTTTTGAATACTGCGTGAACTCAACTGTGCACCAATGATGATGCCAACAGCCATTGGCAAGAAACTAAACCCAGTCTTCACGGCGTCGTATCCGAGCACTGCTTGGAAGTAGAAGGTGAGGAAGTACCAGAAACCGAAGAAGACTCCTCCAATGAGGAACATCACAATGTTCGCTACTGAAAGAGAACGTGATTTAAAAATGCGAAATGGAACAAGTGGGTTGCTCGCTGCTTTTGCTTCCCACACCAAGAACGCAAGAAGTGCAATGCCACCAATTATGAACCACTGAATTGTGGCTGTTGCGCCCCAACCAATTTCTGTTGATTGAACAATCGCGTAAATGATGCTGGCGAGACCACCAGTAATAAGTATTGAGCCAGTGACGTCGAGCTTGTCCTTGTCGTCTGCTTTTCGCATTTCTTGCAAGAACCTCATTGCGAGGAACGCTGCAGCGAGTCCAATCGGAATGTTGATAAAGAAAATCCATCGCCAGTCGGCGTAACCAGTGAGCAGTCCACCAATGATTGTTCCAAAGGCGCCTCCTGCTCCCGCCACTGCGCTCCATGCACCAATTGCCTTAGGCATGCGTGGACCCTGGAACGTGGTGACAATAATTGTGAGTGTCGCTGGAGAAAGAATTGCAGCGCCAACACCTTGTAGTGCACGAAGTGCGATCATCTGTGATGCATTGTGTGCGAATCCAGCACCCAGACTCGCAAGCACGAATACAAATAGACCAGTTAAGTAGACACGGCGACGTCCAAAGAGGTCAGCAGCGCGCCCACCAAGCAAGAGGAAACCGGCGTACGTTAGAACGTAGGCATTAATTACCCACTGCGCGTTAGAGAGTGTGAAATGCAGTGAGCGCTGCATTGTTGGTAGGGCTACGTTCACGATTGACACGTCAAGTACCACCATGAATTGGGCAATCAATGCGATTGAGAGAACAATCCAGTCTGGAGCGTGGCGGTGTTCGGATGTTTGGGTGGTGGTCATTGTCTAATGGTAATGGTGGTGTTTCTTTGCTTCAGCGATAGGAAATGACACGAGTGTGTGTTTTGCGCAACACTTGATACATGGCCGCACAATTTATTTACACGATGAGAGACCTCCGACGCTTCTACCCACCGGACCGAGAAGTGCTTAAGGGGATCAACTTGTCCTTTTACCCAGGGGCAAAAATTGGAGTAATTGGCGGTAACGGCTCGGGTAAGTCATCACTACTTCGCATCATGGCTGGACTAGACGACGGCTTTACTGGTGAAGCACGACTCACCCCAGGATTCACCGTTGGCTACTTGCCCCAAGAACCACAGCTTGATCCAACAAAGGATGTAGTTGGAAACGTCGCTGATGGTGTTGCAGAACAACGTGACCTGCTACTTCGTTTCAATGAAGTGTGTGCCGCAATGGCCGACCCTGATGCTGACTTCGATGCGCTACTAAGCGAGCAGTCTGATCTGCAAACAAAAATTGATGCCGTAAACGCCTGGGACTTAGAGCGCACGCTCGACATTGCAATGGACGCACTTCGACTTCCACCAGCTGATGCTGACGTAACAAAACTCTCAGGTGGAGAAAAGCGTCGCGTGGCACTTTGTCGCTTGCTTCTTTCTAAGCCTGACTTACTTCTGCTTGATGAACCTACAAACCACCTTGACGCTGAATCAGTTGCTTGGCTAGAGCGCACGTTGCAGGACTACTCAGGAACAGTTGTTGCTATTACGCACGACCGCTACTTCCTCGACAATGCTGCATCGTGGATTTTGGAACTCGACCGTGGGCATGGCATCCCGTGGGAAGGCAACTACTCATCATGGCTAGAACAAAAGCAAGAGCGACTCGCTCAAGAAGAAAAATCTGACAAAGTTCGCCAAGCTGCACTTGAGCGAGAACTCGAATGGATTCGCATGTCTCCACGAGCTCGACAAAGTAAAGGAAAGGCGCGTCTCACATCGTTTAATGAACTCGTTGCTGAGTCTGAATCTTCTGAGCGTCGTGCTGACAAGTTAGAAATCATGATTCCGCCTGGACCACGTCTCGGTGACACGGTTGTTAACGCCACCGACCTCGTAAAGAGCTTCGATGAAAAATTACTCATTGAGAATCTTTCATTCTTGTTGCCACCTGGTGGCATTGTTGGTGTCATTGGCCCGAACGGTGCAGGTAAGACCACGTTGTTCAAGATGATGACCGAACTCGAGAAGCCTGATTCTGGTGACATCGAAATTGGATCGACTGTTGCGTTTGCGTACGTTGACCAGTCACGTGACAATCTGAATCCTGACGCGACGGTTTTTGACGAAATCAGTGAAGGTCTAGAGCACATGATTGTTGGTGGCCGTGAAATTCATGCGCGAGCCTACGTTTCGAGCTTTGGATTCAAGGGGAGTGACCAGCAGAAGAAAGTTGGAGAAATCTCTGGTGGTGAACGCAACCGTGTGCAACTCGCCAAAGTGCTTCGCACCGGTGGAAACGTGTTGCTGCTTGACGAACCTACAAACGACCTCGATGTGGACACGCTGCGTGCGCTTGAAGATGCACTACTTGGCTTTCCGGGTTGTGCTGTCGTGATTAGTCACGATCGCTGGTTCCTTGACCGCATTGCAACACACGTGCTTGCCTTCGAAGGTGACGCGGTGGTGCGCTGGTTTGAAGGGAACTTCTCTGACTACGAAGCAGAACGTCGCAAGCGCCTGGGCACTGATGCTGACACTCCACACAGAATTAAGTACAAGCCACTTACGAGGTAACTCTGCATGGTCTGGATTAAAGACCTAGAGTTCCTCAAGTGACCAAAGGAACTGATTACTCGTCGTATTTAAAGATCCATGATCTTCTAAAACTGCAAGTTCCACTCACTAGTGACGCGCCTGATGAACTTCTGTTCATTGTTGTGCACCAGTCCTACGAGCTGTGGTTCAAAGTGGTAATTGATGAACTTAGGCGTGCGAGTCGCGCTCTTCATGACGCAGAACCGTGGAACGCACTCTCACACTTACGTCGAATCATCATTATTGAGGACTTGTTACTCGCACACTTGCAGGCACTCGACTCAATGTCTCCAGAAGGTTTCCTCGCATTTCGTGACCCACTCGACCCAGCGTCTGGATTCCAGTCATTTCAGTTCCGTGCCATTGAATTCCTTAGTGGTGGCGGAAAGCCCGCGATGTTGAACTTCGAACTGTTCGGTGATGAGCAGCGTGCGTGGCTCAAAGAGATGAGTGAAGTGCCAAACGTGTGGAGTGGCTTCGAGCACGCAGTTCGCTCCGTCACCGGTGCATCAAACACTGATGATCTCTTAGACCTCGTGCGGGCAATTTACTTATCGCACACCACCTCAGAAACAAATGCGCTTCATGCCGTGGCTGAACTATTACTCGACCACGACCAGCGCATCGCTAGTTGGCGACACCAGCACATGATTATGGCGGGCAGGCAAATTGGCAGACGCCAGGGGACAGGCGGAAGCGACGGCATGGCGTATCTTGATACAACTATTAGCCAGCGCCTCTATCCAGTGCTCTGGGAAGTGAGGTCAGTGCTGTGATTAGTCGTAGTGATTGCGAAGCCATGGATGTGAGCGACAAGCTCGCACCACTGCGTAGTGAGTTCAGTCTTAATCCAGGTGAGATTTACCTCGACGGGAATTCGCTCGGCCCAGTTTCAAAGAACGTGGGAGTGCGTGTAAATGAAGTCATCAATGATCAGTGGGCCAAAGGCTTAGTGCGCAGTTGGTCAGCCGCTGGATGGATGGCTGCGCCACTTACCATTGGCGCAAAACTCGCTCCACTGATTGGAGCTAAGGCGAATGAAGTGCTTGTCGCTGACACGTTGACGTTCGCAATAGCGAAATTAGTTGGCGGTGCGTTGAAGCTTCGTCCAGAGCGCAACATTGTCTTGACGGATGTTGCGAACTTTCACTCAGACATCTACATCATTAATGAAGTTGCGAAGTGGGCGGGAAGACCAATCGAAGTTCGCACCATTAACCGGAACAATCTCGCACAAGAACTAAATGAAAATGTTGCACTCGTGGAGTTCACTCAGGTTGATTACCGCACGGGCGAGATGCTTGACATGAAGTCCATTACCAAGATGGTTCATGACGCTGGTGCACTAATGATGTGGGACTTTGCACACTCCACTGGAGCTGTTCCACTCGATGTTGAAGGCTGCGACGTGGACTTTGCTGCTGGATGTGGTTACAAGTATCTAAACGGTGGTCCAGGTGCCCCTGCTTTTATGTACATTCGTGAAAAGTGGCAGAACGTCATTGAGAATCCAATTCCAGGATGGCTCGGTCACGCTCGACCATTTGATTTCGAGCTTGGCTATGAAGCTGCACTCGGAATGCAGGCATTCGTAACATCATCACCGTCAATTCTCGCGCTCGCCGCTCTCGATGGGGCACTAGACATTTGGTCAAAGACAACAATGACTGAAGTGAGAACTAAAAGCTTGGCTCTCACCGACCTCTTTATTGCACTCGTGGAAGAGCGCCTCCCTGGGGTATTTGAAGTTGTCACACCTCGTGAGCATAAAAAGCGTGGATCACAGGTTGCACTTCGACACGTTGAAAGTTATGGAATTGTGCAAGCACTCATTGAACGTGGGGTTATTGGTGACTTCCGCGACCCAGACATTTGTCGACTCGGCTTTACGCCGCTCTACCTAGGTTTTGTTGATGTGTACGACGCAGTTGAACGACTGGTCGATGTAATGAACTCCAAGGCCTACAACGACCCAAGGTTTAAAGTCCGTAACTCGATTACGTAACTACTGCGAGAAAATTACGGTGCGCGTTCCAACGAGGGCAACACGGTCTTGTGCAACTAAACCAACCGCACGAGATAAAACGTTGCGTTCAATGTCTCGTCCGAGAGCGACCATGTCTTGGGGCGTGCGTGAATGGCTGACTCGAACAACGTCCTGTTCAATGATTGGTCCCTCATCAAGTTGATTGGTCACAAAGTGCGCAGTTGCTCCAATGAGCTTCACGCCTCGATCGTATGCCTGGTGGTAAGGCTTCGCGCCCTTGAAGCCTGGAAGGAACGAGTGGTGAATGTTGATGACGTGTCCACTTAACTGCGCACAAAGTTCTGGAGAAAGAATTTGCATGTAGCGAGCGAGAACTACGAAATCAATTGAGTAGCTCTTAACGAGAGCAAGAAGTTGATCCTCGGCGTCATTCTTTGATTCTGGTGTTACTGGGATGAAGTGAAAAGGAATGTTGTATCGCTTAACGAGTGCTTCGCAGTCTGGGTGGTTACTCACAACTGCAGCAATGTCGAGGGGGATGTCACCTTGTTCGAGCCGGTAAAGAAGGTCGCTCAGGCAGTGATCGAATTTAGAAACCATGATGAGCGCACGTCGGTGCTGGTCTTCGGGGCGAATCTTTAGAGTCGGGCTGAACTTAGCGAGCTCAGTGGTAAGTACTTTTTGTACTACTTCGAAGTCATCGACTGTTGTTTCAAATCGGGTGCGCATGCAGAAGTGACCAGTGGCGGGGTCGGTGAACTGATCGTTTTCCAAGATGTTGCCTTGAACGTTGACAATCGCAGAACTAGCAGCGAGAACAATGCCAGGGGCATCAACGCACTGGAGGGTCATTATGTAGTTCTTCACCCCTACAGCGTAGAAGAGTTAGGAGTTAGCTCCTAACTGAATGAAACAAAGGTAATAAGGACAGCATTTTCAAAGATAATTCGAGAATTTGCGCAATCAGTTGGGCTAAATATCTCTTGGCTGACTACGATAGAAAAGCAATCCGCAACCAATAAGGAGTCCAAAGACATGGACACAGTTAATGTCATCGTCGAAATTCCACGTGGATCTCAGAACAAATACGAGTTCGATCACGAAACCAACACCATCATGCTCGACCGACACCTCATTGTCTCAATGGGCTACCCAGCAGAGTATGGATTCATTCCTGACACTCTCGGTGGCGACGGTGACCCACTCGACGCACTAGTACTCAGTGAGTACCCGACGTTCCCAGGGTGTCTCATTAAGTCAAGAATCCTTGGAATGTGCATCATGACTGACGAAAAGGGCGAAGACGCAAAGCTCATCTGTGTTCCTGACTACGACCCAGCGTGGAAGTCCGCGAAGGACATCACAGACGTGCCAAAGGCGACGCTCGACAAGATCAGCCACTTCTTCACTGTCTACAAGGACCTCGACGAAGGCAAGTGGGTCAAGGTAG
>Ga0209084_1000186_pt1 | contig 60159 bp, 88 predicted proteins | sample C_130820_MF_Meta_FD_187309 | JGI IMG/M metagenome (GOLD analysis project Ga0209084, IMG submission 187309) | Freshwater microbial communities from Lake Croche, Canada to study carbon cycling - C_130820_MF_MetaG (SPAdes) (version 2) | ecosystem: Environmental > Aquatic > Freshwater > Lake...
GGCAATCTCATTAATACGCATCAAACTTCCTTATGGTGGACCTGGGGGGATTCGCACCCCCGTCCAGAACACTTTTCTCTCGGCTTCATACAGCAATAACTTTTAAAAAGGTGCGCTAGGCTTTCGAGGTCCTGTTGTTTTGCCTTGATTTGCTTTGATATCACTACCAACTTTAACATTTGGATTTTTGGTATTGATAGCCCTTGTCTGCCATGTGCCTGAATCAGGAGCACTTGGTATGGTAACAGGCATGCCTCTTTCAACGTCAGCACCAGAATGATATCCTGACCCAGGTTCTATAATTGAACCACTCAAGGCACCTCTGCTTCGTCGCTGAGCCGTTGCAGGATCCATATCTTGTTTCTCGCCAGGGGCTGCCGCATATTTGGCCATGTTTTGATTGTACGTCCGGGCAGTGTTTAGTCCCTTGGCCACAAGATCTCTTTCTTCTGGACTGACTGGGCGCACCGCAGTACCACCTGGGTTTACCATCACGCCGCGTACTGCTTCGTCCATGATGTCTGTATATTTGCGAAAAAATTCCGTACTCATAAAACTGTTCCTTTAGGTTATTATATATTTATTCTCGAGGCTTGTCAACTGCTTTGGAGATGATATCGTACACTTGTGCGTATGCATCGGTAATTTTGTCTAGTTGTTGTTCTGACACCATGTCTGTGTCCTCCAGACTGACCAAGTCCCGGGCTAGATTTTCTTGCAGTTTTTTTATTGGGTTGTCCACAGTCAGTTATTTAGTAACTGACGGATTTCCTATCTTCCTGGGTAAATTTGCCATCTCGAACAAACGCATTAATGATAAATTTCTTGCCGGCTGTTACTGTTTCGCCGCGATGTATCAAGGGCTGTGTGGGCGTGTAATAATAAACCAAGGCGCTGCCACGACGAGGTTGAACTTTTAGATTGAGATGTCGAAAGCAGGTAGCACCACCTTCAAAGTCATCGTTGAGATACATGATCATGGTTGCTGTTCTTTGTGTTGTAAAACCCCCAGTCAAGTCAGTATGCCAATCAAAATAGTCTCCGGGCTCATACTTCATCATGGGCAAAGGCTCAATGCACATGAGATCTTGCACACCAAAGAAGTCTGCTACTCGTTGTGTGAGTGCATCAAAGTAAGGATTATCGGTGTATTCGATACGGTGTGTTTGGCACTGTCTGATTGGATGTGTTTGTAATGATCCATCTGCTTTGCGCACTCGTCCAGGCACAAACTCAACATATGTGCCTAATATTGTGTGAATATCAGCCTCTGTTAACCAGTCATTGTATTGTGCAATGAATGGTTCGCTGCTGTAAACAACAGACGGCGCCATAGTCATTGTGTTAGTTTGCTTTGAAATGGTCTTATTCTTTCAATTTCTTCTAACAGAAATTCGCGCACATTTGTTATTGGCTGGGAATCAAGTTCTATACCAGCACGGCGATATAATTCTTGATCTTGTGGATTAGTAAAAGATTCAGCCAAGGCATTTTTGATTTTTGTTACAACTGCTAAATCTGCACCTGGGTTAGCCATTACCACAATCCAATTTGGTGAACGATCAAAATTGCGAATACCTTGTTCAACAAAGGTTGGAACATCAGGTAATGCTGAATTGCGATGTGTTCCTGTAATTGCTGTCATGTAAAGTTGCGGAGTTGCATAGCTGGTAACTACACTTGCCGAAACAAACATCATCGTAACACTATTAGACAAGATATCATTAAACGCGGCACTTTCACCTTTGTAAAACACCGGAGTTAGGTCTATGTTAGTAGCATTCTCCAACAATTCTCCAGCAACATGGCTGGCAGATCCTGGACCAGATGTAGCATAAAACATTGGAGCATTAGCTTGTCTCAGTTGTTTAATATTGGTAATGGCGCTTTGTCGATTGAATACCAGAACCATTGGCACTGATCCTAATTTAGCAACAGGTACAAAATTCTTAAACAAGTCATAGTTAGAGTTCGGATTAAAGGTGTTAGTGGCAATTGCAGACGAATGCACTAACAGTACTGTTTCCTTGGAATGATTTTTAGCTACATTGTTGGCAGCAATAATACCAGCTGCCCCAAGTTGATATTCTACAGCGAAATTGTAAGGCAACTTGTTGGTCAGCGTTTTTTCAATTCCTCTAGCTGCTCGATCAACAATACCCCCGGCACTGAACGGAACCACTAGTTTCACTGTTTGTGAATTCACAACAGTAGAAATACAAAATAAAATTAAGAAAAATTTATGTTTAATCATGTGCCCAAATAGTAAAGAGGACTAGATATGTGCTTGTATCCATGTACCATGGTTGACACATCTTTTTTGAGGAAGTTTGGAGTAGACCTCCAGCGATGTTCTAGACCAACTCGCCATGCATACTTAGCAGGATCAGAATCTGGTAAATTAAAAAACCAAGTGTCTCTCGCTGTAAACGTTAAGCTAAATGGCTTTTCTTGATACAGTGCCTGTGTCCATCCAGGGTAGATCAAAGTGTGAATCCCCGGCAACGATAACCAGCACATTTTTTTATTGATTATAGCAGAAACTGTGCCTGCCTGTTCTATTTCCTTGACCACAAATGGTGACGATTCGGTGACTGACTTGAGATATTTTTTTATGACATGTGCTTGCTTTAGCACAATTTTCGGACTGTCCGGCGACCAATAAAACAATTCGTTGAACTCCCAATTGCGATTTAACATCTGACTTTCGGCACTGACTGCAACATCCAACATGTCAATAAATCGAAAGTGATAATTACCATTGTGTCCGCTTACTCTGGGTTTGTCAAGTCCGTAGATGAATCCAACTTTTTTTCCATTGTCAAACATCTTGTTCCAATGCGGAATTTTTAATTTGATATCCCGCCTGGCGGCTGCATTGGGATTCACAAACCCATTAACCTGATAAATCCAATTGAATTTTGCAGACGAATCTGCAAAATATTCCATGGTCAGTGCTGCCAAATCTATGACAGTGTGTTGTAACCAAGGCTGTTTTTGTTTTGCTGACTCCACTACTGGTCCAGCCACGTGATAAATTTCAGCATTCAAGTGATTGAATCGATCACCGGTAGCTTCGTAATTGACATAACTTGCCACTTCGTCCAGTTTGATGTTGTTGTTGACAAACGCATTTAAAATATTTGTGCTGTCGGCACCGCCAGAAAACCACAGTACAAGATAATCATATTGTTCTCTAATTTGTTGAGCACGTTGGCGATACAACTCACTCAAACTTTCTTCCGGTTCATGAGTCCAGTCACACGAAGAATAGACTGCCTCATTAAAATCCCATTTTATTTTTTTGGATGTTTTTACATGTTGTTCTATGGCTTCAAACTTGCTGTAAGTTCTGAAATCGCCAACTTGATAAAATCCAAATTTGTCCTGTCGGGCGCTAGACACTTCAATCATGGTCATCTACTGGTATCCATCCCAGTTTGAAAAAGTCTTCACGGATTTCTTCTGTGACTGTACCTTCTGACACAAAAGTCAAAGGAGGTTCATAATCGATGCCTTGTTCTCCACGAATGCCCGAACAGTACCAATCAATGTAGTCACCTTGCTCACGCATGTCGGCCACGATACCCCCGGCATAGCGCCAACTGCAACTGTAGGTCTCGCCCTTCAGTAATGGCCATACTTCGTTTTTCTGCCAGTCTTGATTGCACAAGGCTGCGTAGATGTTTTGAGCGTAAGCATCGCTGGCCTTGGCTTTGTTGCAGATCCATTCAGTACTGCGCAGATCGTATTCGAGATTGTTTTCTCGCCACCGTTCATCAGCTTCTCGTTGAGCCTTGGCATCATTTACCATTTGTTCAATCTCCAACGCTCGTTGAACGTTCTCATCAGTGGCAGGATTCTGCCCTGCCGCAACGGCATCTTCAATACTGCATTGACGGTGAAAGGTTCCGCGAGTAGGACTTTTGTTCATATGTGTTTGGTACCAGAGACGGGACTCGAACCCGTATGCCCTTGCGGACGGAAGATTTTAAGTCTTCAGAGTATACCATTTCTCCACTCTGGCAGTGTGTTATTTACTACATGGTCCGGCCGCCAGGAATCGAACCTGGATTGATTGCTTAGAAGGCAACTGTATTATCCATTATACTACGGCCAGTGCATGGTGGGCCAACTTGGAATTGAACCAAGACTCGACCGATTATGAGTCGGTTGCTTTACCATTAAGCTATTGGCCCTGTGCTAGATTGTAGCAGGAAAACTATTTAGTGTCAACTGAATCTGCTTCCAGTTCCTGAATCAGCAGATCGGCAAATTGCTGGCAGAATACCACAAACCAAAGTTGGTCCATCGCTTCATCGGGAGCACCAGCGGCCCGCACAATGCGTTCAAGTTCAGTGTTCATAACCGAGAATCATAAGTGAAGGTTTCAAGATATCGCATGCTGGCACAACTGGGAATGTGCCGGTCACAGAACCGCTGGTATGCCGCACGCCAACGCTTTTGGATGGGTGCTGGTGCATGGCAAGCCAAATAATGCAAGTGACCAAATCTACGCCCAATGCTGATGTGATTGGGTTTCCATCCTGCCGGATACCAGTGAGTGCGAGGTTGCCAGTTGTAGTTCACCCAGAGACCCATTCGGCGTTCTCGCATGATATACTTTTTAGATATTGGTTGTGGTCTAAATCGATTCATTCTTCAACTTCCTCTACTGGTTGATCGGGGATATTATCTGCATCACCTTCTTGGGCAGGTACAAAGCCCATGCCTGACATTGTTTCAGTTTCAAAAGGCGTGCAGTGAGGACGGAACACAAACAGTCGGCAAGTGAGATTATCCTGACTGTAGTAGATCCTATATCGTACCTGTTCCACACCCAACGCGTCAGCCAGTTCCTGCGATGAGAATGTTTCAGGCCAAGACTCGGTCACACTGGCACGAGTCTTTTCAAAGTAGAAGTCCTGCATACGTTGTATGGCCGATGCCTTGTTGTCCGCTAGCGTTTGCTTGCACCATGCAATCTTGCGGTCCAGCATTTCTGTTGTGATTTCATTGGTCATTCTTCAACTCCGAAATGTTGTAGTAATCCTATAGCACAATCCATTACACCGTCATTATAATTAACACCATGCTCCTCTGCCATTCCTTTAGGAAGAATATGTCCTTCACAATAAACAGCACATTCCTGCACAATCAACTCGGCAAATTTTGCAACAAACAATTCATTGCCTGATTGCCCAGTTGGCAATGCCATCACGGCACTGTATTTTGCAGCCTCATCGGCAAGTTGTTTAATTCGTTCGTTCATACCTTTTTGTCCTTTATGTACAACAGTGGCAGAATCCTGAATAGCATCAACTAGTATCTTGCGTTCGTCTGGTGTAAGTTCGTTCATTTTCCAACTCCGTTTTTCCAAGGCGAATACATTGAGTCTCGAATAAACCCAGGTGTCCCTCGCTTTCCTATAGAAAAATCCCAACTTGGTCGATGCATTGGGAATCCACTACGATCACTTGGTCCGAATGCGTATGGAAAAACATGACCGATACAAAACCATTTGTAAAATACAATGATCCACGACCACCCAACTTGTGTATCGTTACGATACTCTCTGCAAAATTTAAACTTCATTTTCCAACCCCGAAATGTTCAATCACTGCATAATTCAATTCTTTTGCAGGGTCATCCATTTTTTTATTCTCCAGGTCCATGCCGGTTTGATGTGTGATTTGAACCATCGCAATTTCACGCATCAGCAGGTGGGCGAACTTTTCAGCAAATACAGGATGGTAATATAGAAGGTCATCCCCATCTATTTCGGAAGCCTGTTCAGCCAATTTTTTAATTTGTTCGTTCATACCAAATAATCCTTATGTGTTACTTCAGGAAGATCCTCTATCCTGGAACACCAGCCAGTAAATACATAATCTGACAAATCATAATGATTTCTATTGACCATGCCACATTGCTTGGGCCCGAATACTTGATTGTTACGAGGATCATCTGGATGTGTATTGAGCAATCGAACTCCCTTGCCCTTTACTTTTACATAAGGGTGTCTATCAATTTGTGGTATATGTTTGTTCATTTTTTACTCCAAGCAATATAACCACCGTTGGCATCACTCCACGGACAATATTGTTCCCATAGTGCCGTGGCTGTTTTGGGATTTTCTTTCATGAGTTTATCCACAGCAGGCCTCATTAGATATCCAGCATGACTCCAGTCATGATTTTTTAGTGCAGTTTCAAGTTCGTTCATCACACTCTCCAAATTTCTTCAAAACCTTCTGACAAGTCGGGCTCTTCCCAGTCCGCAATCATGCGCTCAATCACCTCAGGTGGGATTGTTTTGCCAGGACGGCTGGCCAATCTACGAGCCAACTCCTCCGGCTCAGGCGTGGGGAATACCACGGCAATGGCCGAATATTCAGGCAACATGCGAAACTTTTTTGCACGGCTGGCCCGAGTGGTGCTGGTCTGATCCCAGATGATGTCGATACCATTGGCCTGTGCCACAAGCGCATGGTTGGTCATCATGCGAACAGCAATGGGCATGTATTCTTCAAACACTTCTGAATAAGTCTTGCCTTCTCGCTTGGCATGATCTTCCACCCACGGGTCTGTGCTGACCACACTCAAGCCCAAGGCCCAGATTTGATTTTTGATCCAGGTGCTTTTGCCTGATCCTGGCACTCCCACCAACATGTATAACTTAGGCACACTAACTCCAAAAATATTGTGCAACGCCAAACACAAACACAGCCACACCAAACACAAACAGGGCAGGCTGTATCACATAGAATACCAAGAATGCTTCAAAATCATTCATTCTTCAACTCCAAAATGTTCTTTGATATGGCTTTGTAAATCACCAGGTAGGCAATCCCAACCCATGTCGTCATAGTGTTCATAGTTCTCTGAATCACTAGCGTATAGGTATGCAGCCTTGGCACATTCCCGAACAATCAACTCGGCGAACTTTTCTTGGTTAAACACTCGATGATACATAGCAACTCCGCCGTTGCCAATTTTATGTTCAATCTCAAATGTTTCGGGATTAGGAACCATCAAAGGCTTTTGCTCATAAGCCTGTTCAGCAAGTTTTTTAATTCGTTCGTTCATTCTTCAACTCCGAAATGTTTTTTCATATAAAAGGCTTCATACCTACTGTGAGGGTAGTATTCTGTGATATAATCAGCACATTCCCTCACAATCAACTCGGCGAACTTTTCGGTATAGAAATCATCAAATGCTTCTTGTAAACACGTTGAACCCATTATACGATATGTTTCTTCATGGGCCTGTTCAGCAAGTTCAAAAATTCGTTCATTCATTTTGTAAACCTCGGCATACCAGCACCTGAGCCAGCGTATTGAAAACAGTCCAGCATGGGCAACAGGCCAGCCAATTCGTTAGCAGGATGCCGTTGAATTGAGGGTATAGCCGCTCCGTCTTTGAGCATAAAGTAGAGCTTCTCTGTGCCTTCTTCAATTTGATTTTGAAATATGTGTTCTAAATCTTCAATGGTCATTCTTCAACTCCGAAATGTTGTTTGGTTATTTTAGCACATTCTTCAATAACCAACTTGGTGTATTTCTCCAATTGTGCAGGGGTAAGCATGGCCGATCCATAAGGTGCAGCCTTGACCACATCAACAGGTTGATTCCGGGCTTGAGCCAATAGTTCAAACATTTTATCGTTCATTTCAAATCGCCACGCAAGGTGTGCCACATCCGGGGATCAGTGCCCAAGTAGATGCGATACTTTTGATAATTGCGCCACTGGCTCAGCTGGTTCACGCCACGCTCAACCCAGTCAAACATGGCACTGCGGAACCACAAGGGATTGAGGATAGCCACAATCAGTGCTGCCGCCACAGGCACAATCAGCACAGCCACAACCACCCAGTGGAAGGTCATTGCACGATAATAACGCCCACCACCGGGCACCAGTTCAATTTCTTTGCTCATTTTGTGTTTACCTTTGCTAAAAATTCACGGCATGCGGCTTCGGTGCGTTTGGTCACTACTACCTTGCCGCCCCAGAAGCCCACATACAGACTACGGTGTGCCACAAACTTCACTTCGCCGTCTGCACCCACATGCTTTTGACGAGTGGCTGACTTTGCAGGTGCGGCCTTTTTTGCTGGAGCCTTTGGCACTGCAACCACAGCAGGCTTTATGGCCACTGCCTTTGCAGGCGCAGGCACAGGCACAGGCACTGCTAACGGACGGTGCTCAAATCCATGTTTGGCATCATAGCGGGCTATGGCCTTTTCGTCCATGCCCCATGTTGCCAGCAGTCGTTTGACTTCAGTGCCGGGCAGTTGGTTCCAATGTATGATAGGGTCAGTCCAGTTAGTCATGTCAGGCTCCTTTTAGTGTCTATGTGTGTATTATAGCAAAACGGGATTTATTGCGCAACCAACTTCACACGCACATCGGTGTTCAATGCAGGTGCATACTTTTGTATTAATTCACGCTCCAACTTGTGTGCGGCATCTTTGCCACGCACAATGTCGATGATGGTGTAGTTGATAGCACCTTCGCCAGCGGCGCGAATTGCTTCGTACAGGTTCCAGCTCTTGTCTTCAGTGCGGCTACGGTAGATGTGTTTGTTCACACGGCTACGGAGCGACATGTTGATTGTGCGCTGGGTTTTGGCGGTAATACCAATGTAGTACTCAAATCCAATTTGGATACAGTACACAATGTGGCTTCGATCAGTGCGTTTCTTTCTCGTCATGCATGTATTATAGCATTTCGAGCATTATTGGTCAACCAAAAAAACTACTGCAAAAGTATTACTTTTTGTAACCTTAAAAAGTAGTACTTTTTGCTATTTTGACTCAGGGCCACGAGTGTTGCTAAGTACCCACATGAAAGACTTATATCATCACATTTACGAAGGCGAAATTTTCCAACAAACTTCTTGCATTTGGCATGAAAATGCCATGATGGATTTTTTTAGAAGTGTGTTAATCAATTTAGGCTACACTCCAAAAAATGATATCAAAAAAGTGTGGCAACGTGGTGATCAAACTGTGGTGATTTGTTTGGCCGACGACTTTTACACCTGTAGATCAGTTGGAACAAATCCACCACTGCCGGACACATTTGATCGCAACACCGTGGTGATAACAGACAATCGAGTGCTGTGGCCAACCACCTATCAAGTAATTCAATTGCCAGAAAGTTATTTTGGAATTTACAACTATCAACCGCAACAACAAGAATGGGAACCTGAACGTAGGTTTAACTTTGGAGTTAACCGACTTGATCAAAAACGCATGATACTGTTTCTTGAACTAATAACTAGAACCACCAAACCAGATCCACATCCCATGCATAAAGATTGGCCTGTGCTGTTGGATCTTGATAGGGATTTTATTAATTTCAATTGTTGGCATTGGCAAAGCACGAATGATTCAGCTAAATCATTCCAAGACAACTTTAAAAAAGAATTTAACACGTTGCCTCATACTTTACAGATGTTGTATCAAAAAACGTACGATCATATGATATCTCTGATGCCATATCGCAATCATAGTTTTAATTTTGACCAGAGTCAATTAAAAGCATGGATGAACATAGTAATTGAAACATATTCAGGCGAAAGTGTTATTGCATTGAGTGAAAAAACATTTAGAGCACTGGTAACTCCTGTGCCTTGGGCAATTTACAGCAATAGGCATACCGTAGCATATCTCAGGAGTTTGGGATTTGACGTATTAAAAGATATTTTTTCTCATCCTTACGATACTGTGCTTGAAAATAACACTGGAGAATTTGGAGACAAGTTTGTGGATTTTTATTATTCAGCATCTAATACTATCAACCAACTAAAGTCAAAAGACTTTGCCACACTCAAACAACGCTGTTTGGCAGCAGCTAACCACAACCAAAAATTACTGGCCGAAATGCAGGCTAGCTGGCCGGTAGATTTTGCAAACTGGCTTCCAGGTGTGATTGAAAAAATAAAATAATGTGTGGCATACTGTTTGTGAAAAGTCGGTGGCCTCTTGGCCTCGACCTACATCTACAGGCAGTTGAAAAGATACATGATCGCGGACCAGACTTCACACACTACCAACATCACAACAACGTTTTCATAGCACAGACTGTGCTACACATCACAGGCGAAGATGAGTTTTATCATCGTCCACGATCAGACTTCCTGGCTTACAATGGCGAAGTATATAACTATCGTTGGTTTGGCAAATATAGCACAGATACTGAACTAGTTTATCGCACAGTGCGAGAACAAAACTACAAAAAGTTTCCTTACTTTGAAGGTCCATGGGCTTGGGTATATACTGACTTCGAGTCAGTGAGATTTGCAACCGATCCACAAGGCGAACGTTGTTTGTATCGATATCAAGACAATGACATTTTGATTGTGAGTAGCGAAGTGTCAGCAATCTTGTGCTATGTGCAATCTCGAGTTTACATCAAAGACTGGAGTCAAAAACACTGGCCTACCATAAGGCACACACCTTATGAAGGCATTGAACGTTGTGAGCCAGGACAATTGTATACCGAAACTGGTGTAAGTTTCCAACTTGATAACATATTTGACTGGGCACAAAATCCGCAATCTATGAGTGATAGTGAAGCTCAAGAAGAATTTGATTGGATATTTGACAAAGTCATAGCAGACATGAGACCTGCGGAACCAGCAGGGTTGACCTTTAGTGGCGGCGTGGACTCTGGGATCATACTGGCTGCCATGCCAGAGTTTACAGGATTATATACCACAGTGTGTGAAGGCAAAGACACTGTAAGCAACCGAGTCAGAGAGTTTTTAACTGACCAACAGTGTCAAACAGTTGTTGAGTTGCCCATGACCGAACGTGACTGGGCACAAGACTACATTGACATCATTAAGTATTCACAGATGCCTGTGCAGAGTTGGAGTTTTGTTGGCCATTGGCGCATTGCTCATCACTGTCAGCAACGAATTTTGTTTACTGGCATAGCCGCTGATGAACTGTTTGGCGGGTATACTCAATACCAAAACATGCAATTCACTGCAGACACATCTGCAAGTCCTTATAGTTGTTTTGACCCATCAGATGCAGACAGTCAACGTCTTTGGCATCAATGTGTGGCTGCTTCACAAGGACATGCGGGGGCTGCCACACTGCTAATGGATTATCTTGTGCAGATCACAGCAGTGGATGCACGAGGTGTAGACACCATGACAATGGCACACAGTATAGAACCACGCTCGCCATTCATGCATCCTAAGATTATAAAGTTTGCTCTCAACTTGCCTTGGCATTTACGGCAAGGCAAGCCTTTACTAAAACAAAAGTTTTTACGTAAATGGCCCAAAGAGTTCCTGCTGCCCAAGCAAGGCTTTACCGGGCACTGCAACGACAGTTTGCCTTGGATGGGAGTGAATGTTCCTGTGTCTCTTGATCGGCCTGCACAATGGAAACAGATTCAGTCGGCTACTTTTTTAAAATATTGTGGTATTGATTCCAGTCAATCAGGTAATCAAACCATTCAGGAGTGATTTTGAGACCTGGATGGGCATGTGCATAGGCCACAAAAGCCTGCACACAATCTGCTTCACTGGGTGTGACCCATCTAGTTTGGTCACTGTTGTACTCGTACCAGTACATGCCAAATGGGGCAGAGGGATCTGTCAGCCTAAAAGTAAACAATTGTCCGGGCCGAGCTCCACACAATTTGGCAAATTGATCCAACGTGTTCACAGGCTCAAGATGCTGATATTGACCAGCCCTGCTGACATGTGTGCTTACGAACGCAGGCACAGTTTTAATTTCTGGTATGCGTTCTAAACATCTCAATCTGCTGTCTCCGGTACCAGGAACTAGCACACCATCTTGATCCAACAACAACCAAGGTTTCACAATACCCTGTGCTCGGATGTCGTGTATCCAGAGATTTAATTTGACCAAGTTAGCTATGTCGTAATGATTGCGTGGTTCGGCAGCAAAACCATCTACACCATCGTGATCAATCCATTCCATGGCCCATCTACACAGTTCACCAAGTCGCTGATTGGTAGGCAAATTTTGAAACTCAGCATGCGGATTCCAAAACAAACAGTGGGTGCCATTGTGCAAGCTGTCTTGTACAGGATCCTGAGTGCCAGGCCACTGTGCGTCAACTAAGGGATTGTTCCAATACATTTAGGTCCGATCTAAAAAGGTCAGCCACTTTTCCAAGTCGCCATACATGGCCAACATCACTGCTTGTTTGCTACCAAACAAAACAATTTGCGGATTCTTGCCAATTTTGATGTAGTAAGGACAATCTAATTTTTTATCTAAAATTAGCAGATGTCTAGCAATAGCACTCAAGTTGGTTGGGACAGCAAATGAGTATGTTTCTAAATCACAAGTGCTTAGGGCCATGTATCCGGCATTAGTAAGTCTATATCCGCCACCTTCTCTAAAGTTCATCCACCATGATTTGCAGGCTTCGTCATAGGCAGGACGATCATTTTCGGGAAGACCTTGAAGGATTTTTTGTGTGATTTGTTGCTTAGTTAGCATTGGGGTATACAATATCCCCAGATTTTAAAAGTACCACTGAAAACTTAGTGGTCTGGAACTGTGTGTTGAGTTTGCGAGCTAGATTCTTAGCATGTCCAGGATTTGAAAAACTAACCTTTTTATACTTGGGTCCAGGATACTGGGTAAGCATGTTTGAAGTTTTTAGATTGATTGGTTTGTTGTCATAAAAAACTGCCCACACGCCTTCTGAGGCCAGCACTTGCTCGGTCTTGTAGGTTTGTTTGTTGGTGATTTCAATTAACACCTGCGGCTTGGGTCTTGACATAGATAAACTCCGTGTTTATTTATCCCAATAACTATGTAGATTTGAAACTGCCACCAGATAAAATCACTTCAATTGGTTCATTTGTTGCAGCTTGTTTCTTGTGTAATTGCTCTAATGCTAACAGTAGTTTGGTTATATCGCCGTGCAAGTCCTTGGCATCACGCATGGGTATGACAAGATCTTTTTGTCCGCGGCTTTCTGCAGCCTTAATCGAGTCAATGAACCGATTGATGTGTAAACTCATCGCAGATACTGTTTTAAATTGGGAGGTTGCCAGCCTTCAGGTTTGAGAATTTTGCCATCTTCTCTACGCAACACCACACCAGTGCCAGCATCAACTTTGGCCATATTACTGCGATGCACTTCATTCCAAGCACCTTCGATATCTACGCCAATTGACTGTAGTGCGCCAATGGTCACAACCATGATGTCAATAAGTGCATCTACATCATCTTCTCTAGTGGTAGAATCTTCTAGTTCTTGCACTTCCTCTTTGATAAGAGTATGATAAAGTTTATACTGCTCAACATTTTCAATACCAGTAGTCTGGCCTGATGCCAACATAAACAGTTGGTGGTCTTTAAATGGATTCATTTGCTTGCTCCTTTGTGTAAAATGGTCCTTGATACTTGTAACGTTCTAGCGCAATCAGTTTGGGATTACGCACAATCTTCCATGAACGATGTTGCTTGACTGTGTACCATCCGGCCGCAAACCATGACTTGGATTTTTCCTGTTTGGTAAACAGCGGCAACTTTAGTCGAACATTCCACAGCCCGTTGTAGGTCTTGCACCCAGTTTCGTAACCATGTACTGAATCATTAGGTGTTGGTGTAACTGTTTCAGATGGTTCAAAGGTGATGTCAATCACTTCTCTAACCATGGGCATGGTCTTGTAGTTGGATACTTGATTTTGTATTTTTACAACATATCCATCTGCACTGGCTTCAATGTTGCCAATCTTTTGATTGTTTTGTTTGAGGATCCAGTATTGGTTGTCAATTACTGGTTTTGCTACTATCATGTTAATGCTCCTTGATATGTTTGATTCAGCCAGCGACCAATTGGTTCTGCTTGGTCACTTAGCTTGGTAAGTTCATACTTGCCGCAGAACTTGAGAAAGTGTGCGCCTACCATGCCTGTATCTTTGGCACTGACTTGTTCACAGATTACTGTGTCTACTACATCTTTAATATCTTGTGGTTGTGCTGTGAGATCAATCAGTGTGACGTTGCGTTCGTAATCTGTCAGCACCTTGTGTTCAACTTGTTCATGGTCCATCCAACGCTGAAGCATGAGATTGTTCCAAGAGTAGCCTTTTTTGTCACGATCCTCAAATGCTTCGGTAAGTCCCACTTGATTCTTTGTGCCTTTCACACGCACACCTGGATAGGCCGAAAACACATTGTCACCAGGATCACCACGCATGCACTTCAAGAACAGCACCCACTTCTGATAGTCAGGTGGAGTCACAAAGCCTTTGTCAGCTTTGCCTACTTTGATCTTTGAATTGCTTTTGATAGAAAAACTCAATTGGTTGCCTTTGGCATCGGTTACGCCATCAATACTGAACAGGTGATCGTTTATGCCATTATACAATTGCACATTGGGTGCAACCAACTGGACGAAGTCTGAGTCACTGCTGACAATAATATGTTCATCTTGGGGGTGTAGTGCAATCCAGCGGGCTATGATATCGTCTGCTTCTGCTGTTGCGCAACGGATCACGCTACAATTTGTTTTCTCGGACAAGTATTTAGTCAGCTCATCATACGTTTCCCAAAATAGCTTGTCCTCTTCTGCTTCAGTTTCACTCATGGCGCCGCGAGCTACAGCACGATTGGCCTTGTAGGGTTTGTAGTGATCTTTGCGCCAGCTACGTCCTTCTAGTGCGAAAACCACATGGTCTACGCCAAAACGTCTGGCCACTTTATTAGCGCTCATCATGGTTAGGTGTAGCGCAAAGCCCAATTTAGTCCATGTATCACTTGCCCTGTGTGCCGAATGGCGGGCACGGAAGAACATGTTGGCAGTGTCAATCAGTAGATATTTCATCAAAGCGGTTCAGAAGTTTGTGTTGTTTCATGTAGTGTAACACATATTCAGACCAAAATCTATGGCCATTGGCTCCAAAGTGGTAACTTTTGGGACTAACATGCGAAAATCCGTTGTTTTTTAGTATGGCATTCCAACTGTGCTCTTTTGAGTAAGGCTGGATATAGTGATTTTGCCAATCTCTCTGATTTGGCAAATCAATAAAAGTGCTGTTGCCGCTGAAAAACAAATGTCGCACATTTAGATCTTTCAGCTTGCGATGTAGATTCCAAATTTTATTATGCCATTCATTTGTCTTTTGAGTCCAATTGACATCTACGATGTACTGACGATAGCGTGATTCTAATTCAGGTGGGACCATATCTGTGCCACTGGCATTTACTTGGTAATGGGCTCCTTCGAACTGCCATTCTTCTCTTTCCCAAGTGGTCCATTGGATCACCATCACAGTATCATACAGTCGAGAATAGTTTTCATGAATCCAATCGTTAGTGGTACGCAATATACGATCATTGCTGGCCGCTGTTTCAGCATCGCAATAAAACTCAGTGTTGAGCATTCGGCTCAGGTGCCGACCCCAACTGGCTTCCAAGTTGATGGGATGAGGTCTACGGTCAATGCCATATCGGCCATCATCCACAGCAAACACATCGGGCACCACTGCTTCGGCAGCCGCTGTGTGGCTGCAACCATTTACATACAATATCATTTTTGTAGCAATACTTTTTCTGTTTCGGCAGCTACCACACGCTTGCGAAGGCTTGAGCTTGAGAACGAATGATCTCTGCCGTTAAACATAATTTCAATACCACGATCATAACACTCATCACGACCGGTAAAATTTTTGTCAGCATACTCTACGCCCAGCACACGCACATCCAAGGGCAGGATCAACAAAAGGTCACAGAGGTCTTGTTCGGTTTGATACACCACAACTTCATCAACATAACGACACGCCGCCAACTGTATTTGACGTTCCACCACACTTTGTATGGGGTGATTCTTGGTATCTGGACGGTCGATGGTGGGATCAGTCTGCAGGCCCGCGATGAGGTAATCACAGTGATTTTTTGCTTCGGAGAGCATAGCAATATGACCTGCATGCAACATGTCAAAGGTTGAGAAAGTGATGCCAATTCGTTTACCTTCGGATTTAAGTTGTTTGATGTGATTGAATATCATCCTATTTCGCTTCTTCCATCTCCAAGGTCACGTTTTTGTACATACATGCCAGAGTTTTTAATTGCCTGTTCTTGTTCCCATGTTTCCATCACAACGTGTCGGCACACATTTTGGAACCAGCGATCCACAATCTCTCCATCTGAGTCTGTGGGTTTCATCATGTAACCGGCCTTGACCAAGCGAGCCACAAAAATTTCATTCCAGTCCAGTTCAAATGCACCTTGATGCAAGTTGTTGGGGTCTACATCCATACTGAGTACAGCCACATACGGCTCGCCTTTTTCGTTGGCAATTTGCTTTTCAGACTTTACTGGGGCTTTGGGTGCCTTTGGTGGCGGTGGCGGTGGCGGCGCCGGCCAATTGCTGCGCCGCGGATTTACATTGGCATCTTTGCCAAACCAACCTTTTAGTTTATCAAACATATCCAATGCTCCTAACATGACGTCTGGCGTCATTTGCCCCATCCATTGCCCCAAAGATCCACATGCAATCTTGGGCTATAGTTGTAACCGCGGGCCAGTGCCCAGTCGGCCACATTCACTCGATTGCGTTCGTATGGAGTGACCACACCACCTTGTGGCATCACATAGGTAACACCACGGAAGCCTGATTCACGATATGCAGCCACAGCACTGTCAACTTCTTCAAAGTGTGCCAGGGTTTCTACCACAAACTTCAAATATACTGTGCCATGCATTTGATAGTCTGCTATGATCTCTGGCCGGATGGCATCCGACCACGATTCACCTGATGCTGACAGTTTGGGACTTACTGAAAAAGTAATTTCTCGCATGGGCATGGCACCTAGTGCAGGGCGTCGCCACTCGTGCAAAAATGTTCGAAATGCTGGCTGTAACTTTTGGGTGCCATTGGTTTCAAATGTGATGTTCTTTAAGTCACCCATACTGCCTTGCGACAGTAGTTCTTCGTATCCACGCTGCCAGCCCAATAACGGTTCACCACCTGTGATCACAAGATGCACATCATTGCCGTTGTCTTGCTGCCATCGATGATTGGGTGTGAGTGCCAGCATCTTTGAGATCAGCTCGTCATGCGTAAGCGTGTGACTCAGGTCCTTGAATGCAGGATGCCATGAAGCATAGCTATCACATCCGGTGTTGACAAGCGGTAGTTCAAGAAAATCTTTGTACAGGTGTATGTTCTTTGCCACTTGGTCTGCCTCGGTAGACCGTACGCCCGGAGCGCAGCCAAAGCCTGCGCAAGTGAAGTTGCATCCGTATGTGCGCAAGAACACACTAGGAACACCAACAAAGCGTCCTTCGCCCTGTGCAGAATAAAATAATTCACTTACTTTTAGTTTCATTGTTTTGTTGCTTTGACCAATAAATGCCAACCCAAGTATTCTCTCACAGCCTGTCTATGGGCATCCGACATGGCTTCAAACCAAGGTTCCAATTCATAGCGACCTTGTTTGTAGCAATCTACATTATACATGAAACAGTGATCTTGACGCAACCTCTCAATGTGCCAACCATGTTCTAACAATTTGCTGATTTCATCTTTTGAGTAGGCTTGTGCATATGGGCAACCGGCTTGTGCTTCAAACTGGTCCAGACCTTTTTGTATCATGGCATACTTCCAGGAGTTCTTGGCATATACCATGAATCGAAATTCACCACCGGGCACCAACACTTCCTTGACATTGTTGATTATGGTATCAATGCCAGGAAAGTGATGAATCACGCCATAGCTATAAACAAGATCAAACTGACCAAGATCAGCAAAACTCTTGCTGGCGTCTTTGACATGGAACTCGCCTTCTAGCTCAAGCACTTTGAATCGATTTTGACTGAGTGCAATGCTTTGTTCGCTTAGGTCAATGCCCACATATTCAGCACCGGCCTTGGCAAACTCTTCGGCATCTGATCCAATACCACAGCCAATCTCTAACACACGTTTGCCAGCCCATAAATGGAAACCTGCAAACTCGGCAATATGTGGTTCCACACGATATCGTCGGTCGCTCACTTCTCGAAAGAACTCAGGGGTACCGATATCACTCTGGCCATGTTTAACGTTGCAGGGTTGAGTGTTCCAATAGCGACGGATTTTATCTTCTATATTATTTTGGGACATAATTTTTTATTGCAGGATGTGCAAACTGAATCATTTGTTTGTTTATATCATTGAGTTTGAGTTTTTCCCAAGGATCTTGTGTACCATTCCAGATATTGGCAAAAAATTTCATATCGACGCCGCAGTCTTTTTGCAAGTAGTCAGCAATTTTTGCACAGTCTGTGTTGCGAATCTCTGACTGTTTGATACTGTGAAAATCAGCTGGATGCATGGGGTTGCCTTCTAACATGGGACGATTCAAAAAAGTTTCATCCTTGTTGTTACCAGTCAAGTCATGCCGATCATGCAGCACTTCTACCGGAATTCGTTCCATGATATCCAACATGTATGCCTGCTGACTGAGCCAAGCATCAGAAATCTGATGTGGGCTCAAGTAGCCCAACAGATCCAACCACTTGCGTGGCACAATAGGAAAGATTGAGTAAGGATGAAGATTGTGAGTAAGAAATGCCAACAGTTTGAATTGACCATCCCACTTCATGATTTCAACATCCCAATCTTGTGTTTGCATCACAGCATCGTCGTTCCAAAACACCAACCAACGGGCATCACTATTTCTAGCCAATTCATTTACATACTCATTGAGTCTAATATAGCCTAGTGGGTCAAAACTCATAGCAGTGTAATTGACCTGATGATCATCTAACCATGGTTGAAGTGTGTCTCGAAAGTGTTTGGTCCCCACTTCATCATCATTGTCAAAGGCCAACATCAATTGAATTTGATCGGGGTCCTTGGCCAATGAGAGCAGACTCTGTACACTGCGTTCCAGCATTTCTGCTCGACCGCGTGTGGGTAACAATATTGCTATATTAAACTCTGGAGTCATTTATGCCTCTTGTGTAGCTAATTTTTTCTGCAACTGATTCAACAGCAAGCCATACACGGGCAGAATAACTACCAAGCTCACAATGATTTTGCTGATTGAATTGTTGGTTGCAACAATGTGCCAGTTAGCAGCCATAAACTCATTGGCGCCGCCAGCAAATGCTGTAAAGAAAAATACATAGGTATCAAAGAATGTGCTTACCACTGAACTCAACGCAGGCGCAATCCACCAGGTGGCATACTTTTCACGAATGTATTGGAACACATATACATCAAGCAAGTTGCTGATGAAGTATGCACAACCACTACCTAGGCCAATGCGAAACGCAACTGAGTCAGGTGCACCGCCCAGTTTGACCACTGCCATTGACACAATGATAGCAGGAATGAATGCAAGTGCAATCACAGCACGACCAGTTTGTTTGCCTAGTAAGCGCACAGTCAAGTCAGTCAACACAACCACCAAGGGGAATGTGAACGCGGCTGCTGCCAATGGTGCACCAAAAATATCAAACTTGAATTGCACAACGTAGTTGCTAACAGCAATAATAATGATATGTGCCAGCATGAGCTTGTAGGCCAATGCACGGTCAACGCCATTTAAGATTCGATCTAACATGATTTTTCCTTTTGATATTATGCGAATAGATCTTCCATCCACTCGCGATGGCCTTCTCTACAAGCCATATTGCTCTGTGTTTCGCGCACTTCTACACGATAGCACCAGAGACGCTCTGCTTCACCCGGTCCCCATAGGTCCGGAATGTAAACACCATTCACATACTTGTACAGCATGTCTGCCAAGCCTTCACATCCCAGTCTAGGAAGGATTGTGAGCTTGGCCATTTTCTTCTCTTGCAACAGTTTGTATGTTGCCAGTTCCGGGTCATCTGCAGATACTAGCAAGGTATGATCAAATTGATCTTCCAAGATCTTCTTTAGTTCCTTGAGGCCGCCATAGTCGGCAGCCCAGTTGCGCACATCCAAATCGTCTGTACCAAAATAAAACTTCATTGAAAAACTGTAACCATGAATTAGATTGCAGTGGCTGTCAGCACGCCATTGACGGTATGCGCAGGGAAATGCATCATGATACTCTTTGGTGCTGGTATATGTGTATTGACGGGGTTGATTTGCCATATTGTCCTCCTATGTATTATAGCATAGACAGCAGAGTTTGTATAGCGGGATGATGCCGGACAGGCCGCTTAGAGAACTATTTAACAAGTTTTTCGAGTAGTGATTGTTTTGTGCCCAACAGCGCACAATCCAATGTGCCAAATTGCTGGCATAATATTTTCCTAATAGTGAATTTTTCACTAGGCAGCATATCACGCGGGTAATTCATCTTTGGTCGGTACTGCACTTTGTATATGTTGGCTTTGTTTTCTTGCATGGTCATAGTTGTATCCCACTCATTTACAAAGGCTGCCAAAATATCTGGACTCCAATAATGGAATCCCCAGGGATGTTGATCAGGATGCATAGTCTCTAAGTAACGGTCACTTTCTTCCATTACAAATCCCACATAGTCGCCTAGTTGTGATTCTAAATATGTCATTTGCTCATGATCAGGATAGTATTCAAGTTGATATCCAGTTAACAACAATCCTGTTTTTTCCTGCATAAGGGTTGACAACATCACAGTTGTAATAAGGCCAAATGGTAATCTAGGTCGGATGTTCAAAAATGACAGTTTCTCTTCAGTAGAACCAATAAAGTCTTTTGAATAAATCATCCAAGGGTCAACATGATGCTGCTTGCACCATTCAATGGCGTATGAACTTTCTCTCACTTGTTCTTGATCTTTGACGTTATCATAAATCAAAATAATAGGAGTAAATGGTATTTTGTTTCGGTGTAATGCATTAGCTACATTTTCACTGTCGCAGCCGCCGCTAAGTGCAACATACAAATTTTTATGTTCACTGTAGATTTCATGGGCTGTTTGATCACATGCTTGATCAAAAGGCACGATCTTCTCTGCCTTTTGATTGAAAATCACACGCAAGTTTTCTGTTTTTTTGCGTTTTGGAAGCCCGTCCCAACTGATGTCAATCCAGTTATCTCTGCACAGCATGATAACTCCTGTGGTGCTGTTTGAGTTGATCTAAATTGGTGTGCCCAATTTCAACTATGTTTTCACTTAGGGTTTTGTCTTGACTCCAGGCCAATTCCCATACATCTTCGTTTACGTTCCAACTGCTGAGTGGATACCTTGTGTCGCGATACTTGTAAACTTCTACACCTCTAGTGTGAGCCACAGTAACAAACAATGCACCTGGCTGCCATTCAATCATTGTGCCAGGATACAAGGCCATCCAACAAGCACCAAGATTCAGCTCCTGGTCTTGTGCAATCATGTGACTGTTAGATTGTGGCGGCACAAACTGTATTGAACCACCTAAAAAAGTTTCGTAAACCAAGCCACTGATATTTGTGATGCCTATTCGATCATACACGCCTGCATGAGCGACAGGTATATGAGCGATATCTAAGAACACATCCATGATTGTTTCAACAGTTGCATCGACAGTGTCTCGACGATGTTCTTCCAGTTCAAAATGTTCTGTTGGAATGGGAAAATTGTACACTATAGGTTGATCGAACAACATGGTACTGTCACTGTAGCAAGATTGTTTTTGTAACACCAAATCGTTGCCAACGCCTAAGCCTAGCAAATCAAATTGCATGCCGTGATAAGGACATTTCAGTTCAGATGTTTCACAATTGCTGATCCTGCTGTGCTGATGCGGACACACATTACTCAACAAATAAAAACGACCGTGGTAATTTACCACTGACCATTTACAATTAAGTTGATCAATGGGCGTTGCACAATCAAGTTTGAAATCTTGTTGGAGTCCTAAAAACATATTATGGTTTTTGATAGCCTGCTGTTTTGTAGTTGGCTTGACCAAATATTACTCCACGCACACCGCCAACGGGATCGGCACAGTCGCCTACACGGCGTGGAATCAAATGCACATGCGGATACATCACAGTTTGCCCTGCTTCTCGGCCCATGTTGATACCAAGGTTGAATGCCGCACAGTCACCACGTTCTACCATTCTGCGACCATGTAGCATTGCCAACTCAAAACATTCCATGATTACATCATCAGTATTGTACTGTGGAACAAACAACAAATGACCCAGAGTTACAGGATACCGATCACGGAATACTGTCACATGATAGTCTGACAGCTCTTCCACACGGTCATCCCAGGGTGCAATATCTTGTTGATATGCAATTTCTAAATCAGTCATCTTGTTCTTCAACTGCATTGTTGTAACCACGCTGGAAGTCGTCAGCATCTGCTTCGGCGTCTTCCAGTTTCAAATAGGGGTTCATGCACTTTTCGCCGGCCTTGGCCTGCTCGTAGCCTTGTTGATAAGGCGCTTGTTCGTAGGGGGTGATTTTCTTAGCCATTAGTCTGCTCTTTCAATTTCAGTTGCTTCGCGAACCAGTACCAACAGTTCGTCTACAGTGTCGACAATGATCTTGGAAGTTTTCCAGTTATCTTCGTTGTCTCTACCGCCCACTTCAATCATGTAGCCATTGTCATACATGTTGATGGTGAAGTTTTCGTTAACTTTGACCAGCTTGTCGCTGAGTCGGTTAACTGATCCTGGGGTCTTTGCTTTTGCTTTTGATTTTGCCATTTGATTCTCCTCTATGTTTAGTGCTTCAAATTCTTCTTTCAACGCTTCAAATGCGTCTGAGTCTGCTTTAGACATCTTAGGTCTCTTTTTTGCCATTTAAATCTCCTCCAAATGATATTGAGAATAGGGATAGTTTGCTTGCAACCATTCCAACAATCCTTCTTCTGCCGGCATCTGAATGTCGCCTGATTGATTGGTAATAATTATCATCGTGGTGCAAAGTCCTGTTGTAGTTTTATATTGTCAAAGAATTCCTTCTTTACGCTTTGGTCTAATTTAAACGCACCGTGTAAAACCGTTGTTTGGGTGAGACTAGAATGAGCCATGATACCGCGATTCTCACAACAACCATGGGTAGCTTGTATATAAACTGCGACATCCTTGGACCCGGTCGCGAATTCAATTTCGCGAGCAATATCCATACATAGCTCTTCTTGGAGAGTGCCTCGACGGGCACACCATTGCGCAATCCTGGTATACTTGGATAGACCAATAAGTTTGGGGCCAGCAATGATTCCAATATAAGCCACACCCGTAACAGGCTGGTGATGATGCGAACACATGCTCTTAAGCTCCGAACGCACCACCAACATACCTTCGTACGCTCCGTCCGTATCGTTTGGGAAAGCTGTAGCATTAGGGCTCGTCTCGTACCTGCCAGCCATAATTTCATTGAAGTACATTTTGGCAAGACGCTGTGCGGTACCTTTTGAGTTTGGATCATTTTGTCTGTCGATTAGTAATACATCAAGCACCTGTTCAAATGCTTCAGTAGCTTCTGCAATCAAATGTTCTCGATCTGAATCAGCAATGTATTCACTAATGTTGTCGCCGGCCCAGAATCTCTTGTTGTCTGCCTTCATGCGTTCGCGAAGGACTTGTGATAGATTTTTTTCCAATTGTTATTCTCCGAGTTATAGACGGGGATGTCTATGTTATTAATTGTAAAGTATTTAAACTGATTCGTCAACTATTTTGATATTTCTCAAGTCAGGATATGGCACATATACCGGTTTGGGATTGTGTTCTTTAATTCCTTGAAGCAATGCCACTCCTTGCACTGCATCTTCTATGCTGGGTCGGTAATGATAGCCCACATGGAAGGTCTTTTGATCTTGCCACGGTGCCACAGTTAAATCCCTGCCATCATAACGTTGACGCAATATGGTTTCATATGCTTTTTTGTCATCCAACAAGATAGCACCACCGTGTCCTATATGTAAGGGCTTTGTATGCCCAAAACTCAAACACTGCATGGTTCCGGTCCGATACATGTCTTTTTCCAGCCTGCGAGCACTGTCCCAGATTCGAGTTAGGCCAAAAGAATATTCGCCAGTCCATGCTTCATCGTTGTAAGAATACTTGACGCCCAACTTGTGCATGGTCATTGGAATGCTTAGATAGGTGTAAGGAGTCATGACAACTTCCTTTACTCGATCATGTCGCAGGCAAAGTTCAATGGCATGTGTACAGCAATCAGTCATGATTGCATACGGTGCTCCTGTAAACTCTGCTAGTTCTTCTTCAAACTTTTTTATCTTGTCGAACATTATTTGTGTATAATAAGGTCTGAGAAATATTCTACAGCATCTTTAAAGGTATTTGGTTTGTCACCTATGTCAGTGCGTAGAGAAAAAACCCAGCGAATTTGTGTTGAGGATACAGGATTAAATCCGTTGTGTGGAACTGTTACATCAATCAACCAAGCAGTGCCCGGTGGGGTCATATACACAAAATCAGCAGGTCTATTTACAACGTGTCTCCAGCCTTTAACTCTGCCATCTGTGCGTCCACCGACATCATACTCTAATGAACTGCTTTTTATAGCATCAGGATGCCAAAATTCCATACCACCACCTGCACTGTCAACCCAATTAATAGCCCAAGTTTGTACAGTATTATCACCGTCAGTGTGAATAGGTCCGTACCACCCAGGTGCCTTTTTAAAGATATTTGCTTTGTACCAGTTAAGTCCTCTGAAACTTAACCAAGAAGGATCCACAAACTCTTCTGCATGCGTGACAGTAACCAAACCATCAATGTCTTTCCAGGGATCGTCTTTCAGCTCAGGACGAAGTATTTCAACAACTGGAGGTAACTTTAATTGATATGCATATTCCATAAAAAATATTTACCTAGTGTACCAGTTCCAGGAATGCTGTATCATATCATCTAGTGTATAATTTTTACGCCAGCCAATTGCATCATATTTGTCTGCTGATGCCACCAGCACAGGTGGGTCACCTTCACGTCGAGCTTCTACGCCAATGTGAGGCATTTTACCAACAATAGTCTTTGCACGTTCCATTACCTGCTTAACGCTAGTTCCTTGATTTGATCCAAGATTATAAACGCCCGGAGGAACACGCATATACAATGCTAATACATGGGCTTGTGCTACGTCATCCACATGCACATAATCACGAACACAAGTGCCATCGTCTGTAGGATAATTGTCACCGTATATTCTAAACTGCTCATCATCTCTAGTTGCTTCTAACAACTTGGCAATCAAGTGTGTGGCGCCAGGCTCCTGGCCGTGTCTACCTTGAGGATCAGCACCACAAGCATTGAAGTAGCGGAAACTAACATAGTCAAGTCCGTATGCCCGATGATAGCTTTCTAATATCATGTCAATCATTAACTTGCTTTCACCATAAGGACTGACAGGCTCTTTAGGATCTACTTCGTGTATGGGATTCATAACAGGCTCGCCGTATGTGGCAGCACTAGAACTAAAAATAAATTTGCACTTGGGCAAACTGTTTTTAACAATGTCTAACAACTTCAGCGTCTTGACCACATTATTGTTGTAATATTCGCTGGGATTCTTCACACTTGGGCCCACAAGACTTGTACCAGCACAATGAATAATGGCACCGGGCTGTTTGGCAATAACCCAACTCAATGCCACATCTGAAGCAAAGTCTTGATACAAGAATCCATCGCATACACCTTGCAGATGTGCTGGCATCTCTCTTCGATCAATTCCGTACACTGTGTAACCAGCATCTTTTAGTCTCAGTGCAATCTGTCCACCAATATATCCGGCTGAGCCGGTCACAATTACAACACTCATTCAATTTCCTTGAACAATGGCATACTTTCACTCAGCATTCTAACAAACTCTAAGTTAGTTGGAAATGTGTCCAGTGCGCCTTTGTGGTTTGTGATATTAATTTTCATGTTTTCTACCGAGCCAGATCCTGATTCTAGCCCATAGAAAAACATTTCTGTAGCACCTTGTTCAATTTGTTTTGTAAAATATTCGCTAATCATTGTTCTATCTTCACAACTTGATATTTTTCGTGAGCAGCGTGGTCACGATAACGGTTGCCAGCTCTATTCCATTGCTCGCCCATGCCAGTAAGAATATCAACAACGCGATCCACAGTGGCATTGTTCCAGTCACTAATGAGTCCCATGTTGTGATGCGGCTCTCGCAGGAGGTTTTGCAGTTTGTGATAAGCATCATCTATGCTCCAGGGAATATACAGTCTATTGGGATCGTTCGCGAATGTTTCAGGAAAACTGCGATACGCTGGATATAACACATTGCATCCAACAGTATCGGCCTCTGATACGGTGTTTGAAACCCAATCTTGTAAAGCACAATTAAAAAGCACACGAGTGTTATTAAGATGAGCGTAGTATTCATTCTTGCTTATGTTGTCATAGATTTTGAGTTTGCCTTCTGCCTCCATACGGCGGGCACGTTGAACGTATTCAGGGTTATTGGATCGTAAAGGTCCACCCGAGTATATGGCAAATTCACACGGCTCGCTGGTGAGCTCGCTATACATTTCAATAAGATCCATGAAGAAGCCAGGTTGCTTTTCCTGATCAAAACGTGCTGCGAAACCCACCTTCCGTGGACGCGAATCAAACGGCTTGATATTTGCTTTTCCACCGATCCGCTCCAAGACTTCTGATTTGCCAAATGCAAGACCGGAAATGTTGTAGATCGGAGCAGTCCATCCAGCAATGCGCATGTGCGCAACCATTTCTTCATTAGTGGCCAATACTGCACCACCCGAGAAAGCCACCATTTCATTGACCATTTGTTCATACAAGTTCATCCATTTAGCCATACCCCATACATGCACAAAGTCATCGGGATCAATAGCCTGTGCCAAACAACGAACATAGATTTTAGGACATTGTTCCTGAGGAATCTGATTCATGATGTAACCAAGACTTTCAAAGCCTGGTTGGAACATGTCTTCAAAGTAGATAACATCGTCACCAGTAACATCGCCGTTCTTCATGAGCTGCACCAAGTTCATCATTTGGCTCATGGCAAAGAAACTGCGTCCGTGTGCATCTAGTACTTGACCTACTGAGATAGCTTGTGTGTTGTCAATTGTGGTGCCTGGCACATACACAACATCCAAACCACGGCGTTCAAACACACGTCGATTCCACTCTGTGAGTTGTAGAGTGTAGCGGGCTTCGTAACTCTCCAGCCCCATGTAAAATAGTTTTCTCATTAGAATCTTCCAGCAAAGCGACGAGTGTCTTCGTCCCACATGTTCTTGGCATTTTTGCCTTGTGAATACTTGTTATACTGTTGCCAAGCATAACTCTTGAAGTTGTACAAATCGGCCTCGTTGTAACGATAGCCATAGTCTTGGCAGAACTCCAAGAGCTTTTCCAAGTCGTCTTGGATTTCAATCACACGGGGGTTAGATTTGAGAGTAATTTTTGCCATTTTGTTTCCTATTAGATAGCAATATTGATATTGGGGCGGTGAGTTTCATACTTGATAAGGGCTCCGTTTTCACCATCTTCAGAGACCTCAATCCAGACTGAGCGTCCGGGATACCTTGCAGCGATTTGCAAATACAAATCGTCTGACATCATTTCGCAGGATCTGTAGTCGAGTTGGATTGTTCCGTCTTGGTAGAGTTTTTGGAGCCATCGCTTGAACTGGATGAATTCAATGTCTCTATCATTGTGTACAACATCAATCCACACCCGGAAGTGAAAGATATGACGGTGAGGAGTGCCAAGGAAACTAACGTCATACTCATCACCCGTCTTAAGGGCCGGATCTGTTGCGGCTGCGGGGTAGCAGTGGATTCCTTCTTTTTGGAAGGTGACCCAGATTCGTCTTTGAGCTTCATGTTTGACTCTTTCTATTGTTTCGCGTTCTTGTTGATTCATTTAACTACTTCGTCCTTTGTGTATTGATCCCAACTGGTAAATGCTTTTCGATCCATAAGATCGTGCAGACTGTGGCACCACACGCCGGGATTGGTTGCTTGAAAATCTTTGTCGTCCAGCTTGATTGTGGTATTGTAGCCCAGCAGTTTGATAAATGGCAGCTTCACAGATATCATAGGGATAAACTGTGCTTGTTCGCACAAGCTGCCTTCGCATAACCCTTCTACAGATCTAACATCAAGATCCAAGGTACACCAGTATCCTCGATCCAGCCAGGGTTGAATCATCTGTTCCCAAGCAGTCCAGACTCCGGCATCGTTGAAAGTAGGGTTTGGAAAACTTTGATTGGCACCAAAGTAAATGTGTGTGATTGGATTTCGTGCTTTGGAATCAATCTCGCCACGCTTCCAATCTATGTCTTCGTCAGTTTGCAAGCCCACCACAAATAGGGTGCGATGGCCATTGACTGGGCTGGCTTCAATTTCGGTGCCTACAAAGAAGTTGGTATTTTCATGTCCTTGACGATTCATTTGATTTGCTCACTTTCAAGCAGTTGTAATGCTTCTAATTGTAACTGGTCTTCGGGTTCGCTGTCAACTTCTGGTTCTTCAAAAGAGAACAATACATTAAATTGAGTACGAGCATTCCTGGTCTTTTTACCTTTGAATCCTCGTGTTCCCACAATCTCCGTCCAATATGTATCATATGTTTCAATAATGGCTTCGGCAGTCTCTCGGTCAGGAGCAGCAAAGATAGTTTCTATGATGTCTTCAAATTGTGCATAATCACCTGTACTACGGCGCATCATTGCAGGATGTTCGCCTGCATCAAATCGTCGGTTGGCTTCTTGTACAGCAGTTAAGTGCATCCAAACATTATGGCCCATGAGCAACGCATATGAAAAACTATCCCACGATGTCTTGCCTTCTTTGCCAATCTTATTTAGATCGCCGGGCTTGTAAATGCAAATATCTTTCATCGTTAGCAGATCGCTTATAGGGCTGTCTTGCCAACGAGGATATATACCATCTGCAATTACACCGGTTGCCCACTTCCGTGTGTCTAGGCTGTACTTTTTATCGTCGGCACTGGGCCCCATGCGATACGACCACTTTGAATCATGTTCAAATACATTTTCGTAGTAAACCTGTCCATTGGCTGTGGCAAGGAATGGACTGGCACAATCAAAACTAATAGTAAAAGCCGGATTAACGTATTTTCTAACTGCCCGTTGGATCACGGTCAGTAGCACAGCCCATTCTAGCTTTGATGTGCCCAGGAAGTGCATCCAATCATGCACACCCTCTTGCAACAAATTATCATAACGCAGTGACACAAGACGTCTAAGAATCAAGTGTACATCACACATGTTTTGTCCGCCCATTGACCAACCATCAAAATGTGTGTCTGGATACTTTGCAGGATCACAGTATTCTTTCATGGTATCATACCATTGATCTGCACTGCCATGATTATCGCCTTGCAACACATTTAAGATCTTGGTGCCGCCATTACGAACACCTTTACGATGCTTCATGAAGTATTCGTTATTGAACTTGGTAGCAGCCACCGCTTCGGGCAGTGTGGAGATTTGACAGGCCTTGGCAGCTTTTTTATCATGTATGACCCAAGTTGGGATATCAAGCGTCATGCAGTAATCAGAAACATTGTCTAGCCAATTGAGTACTAACTCACGTTTTTTTTGAGCTTTTGCACACCCTGAGTTGGCTCGCCAATCGCCTTCCCACAAGCCCTTGGCAATCTGGAAACCTCCTGAATCTCCCAAAAGAAACGTACCAGGTTCACGATTCCGCACCATATCTTCTGACCAATCTTGTTTTGAGAGATCAAGGTTGGCATGGCCTCCAGACGCAAGGGACCAACGATAAGGGAATAACGCCTTTTGCGAATTGAGCCAGTTAAGCTGTTCCATATCCGTGAGTCCCTGCGGAAATCGTACAGGATCCACATAGTGTTCATTCCTTTGCTTGCCCACAAATGTGGAATAGAAACCAGAGATGGCCGGAAGGAACACAGCGTAGTTTGATTGCTTGGCGGTTAAGTTGTCTTGTGTCATTGTTTTTTATAAAATTTTACTGAATTTACCAATGCATAATCATCATGATAGTACTCAATAATTTTTTGGGAATAGTCTGGATGTTGATCTAGTACGTTAGCAATTTTGTTCATCACAAATTGCTTTGCACTATATTTGAGTGTGAAATTGTCTTTATCACTTTTTTTAATTTCAACGTCGCATCCATATGATAGCATGAGATTGATAAAGTTGTCTTTCAACTGGTCATCAAATTTTAACCATATAATTTGATCTTGCGGAATGCCATATATAAAGTCAACTTGTTTTTGAGTATGGTTATCAAATTCTATTCTTTCCATAACCAGTTTCCAGTCAAATGTATTGATATTCATGCTGTTGGCAACACCGTCTAGATCAGTTTCTGGTTCTGTGTAAATCATTTGAGTCATGCCAGAAATCCATCGATCCAATGGATCACGCAATATCACAATAAACCGACATTGTGTTAGATCAACAATGTCGTAATAATTTATATTAGTGGCATCGTGATTTACACCTTGATTGAACTGTAGTGATATCCAACTGCTTGCATTTTTTGGAATATTTACATAAATCAACTGACTAATACCATATAGCAACGGGTCAACATTGATGACTCTGCTTTGTCCCAATTGGTGAAATTTGCTATTAGCCAGTGGTCGACTCATTTGCTTTGTGCTGGTAAGATGTAGTTGTAAACAACAATGCCCGAATCCACAGTGATCTTGGCAGCGCCATCATCGCTAATGCGAATGGTCTTGTCACCTGTGAGTGCCAGGATGCTCATGACTTGTTGAGCAGGCCACGACCATGCACGTTTTAATTGTCCATTCACGCCTGGATGAAACACAAAATTGCCAGAGTGTGTGGAATGATCACCAAAGAAAAACTTTAAGTCGCCGTTTTCGGTCTTGGCCTGGAAGTGTGGCTCTTCAGCATTAGCCTGGGCCTGCATACGCAAACGATTGATAGCAGCCACAGTGGGCTCAAATTCAATATGCCAGTTGACCCCTTTGAACTTGGGGGTCTTGAGCTTTTCTGTCACAATGGCTTCGGCCATGAAACGATAGTTGTTTTTAAAATCGCCTGTGGCATTTTCAAAGCTGATACCATCCGGCTCGCCACCTGCACGGCGACTCAAGCTGAGCTTGGCATTTTCTTTGTACTCTTGCAGGTTCAGCAAGATTTTGAGTTTGCTCAAGTTAGGCATGCCAAATGTGCCCACAAAGTCTGGGTGTGGATCTTTAAATTCACCTTCCACAACCACACTCATATCTTCGGCTAGGCCTACGATTTGTGTGGATTTGTCATCACCTACAATCTTGATCAAGTCAATGCAGCCAAGGTCATGTGTGTGTTGTACTAAGTCTAATAGATAATCTCTCATGTTTCTCTCCTAAGTGTTTAATTATAACAGATGTATTTAGAATTTGCAATCATTCTCGGCGAACTACTCTTGCCAAAACTTGTCCGCCACGCAGACTTTGAATTTCTCCAGGTCTACGCATTTCAAACCAAGCAATGTCACCAGCGCCGGTGCATTGATCGATAATTTTATAGCCAAGATTTATGGCTATTGTTTGTATCCGACTGCCCGGAGTATAGCACATCCAGGCATGTTCTACTGCTCCAACTCCGTACCAGTTGTTGCATTCGTTGTAGGTAAAAACCAATGCGCCACCGGGGCGTAGTTTGTGATAAATTTCAGAAAGAAACTTTTCGATAATTTCAATAGGCTTCCAGTTAAAATAATTATAAGCAAACACTAAGCCAAATTGATTGTTGGGCAATGCAGCAAAAATTTCTGTGTCTTTCCAGTCGTTTATAACATATGGTCGCAATCTGTTTTGATATTCTCTAGTAAACGGAGCCATAGCAACATCAATCAATTCGCGGTTGTGATCCACAAGATATAACGGATCCATTGGTACCATGTCTTCTACCAGCATTTCTTGTCGAGCGCCAATGACCATTCCAGGCAAGCGCCAGTCAGTGTAATTTTTTATGGTGTTACGTAGATTTTCACGATCATTAAACTCAATAGGTAGTTTGCGATTGATCAAATGCTCCACTGTTTCAAAACACATTTCCTGCTCATATCGCTTCCAACTTTCTGCATAATATGCAGGTGCCAATCTATCAACATCGTTTGTTAGCTGCTGTTTTAAAGCCTGAAGAGATTGGTCAAATTTAGCAATAGTATGTTTGACGTCTGCCAGTCGTTCATCTAGCTCTGCAGTCGCAGAATGATATTGTACCTCTCGGCTTTTGACTGCATGAACAATATCATCCAACTTGTCGGTTATATTACCGTAAGAAGGATCCATGTCGGGACGTTCCAGCCAGTTTAGATATGCAACAACTTGACTCAGCTTCATTCGAATGAAAATAGTGATGTAAAAGTGTTTTCTGTGTTGGTGGCCGACGCAAGATCCCAGTCCAACACACCTAGCAAGTTGTCGATCTTTTGATCCACTACAGTTGCTTCCATTTCTGCGTCATCAAACGGCAAGTCCTTGAACCACTGCGGCAAGTGCATCTCATCTGTGGGATAACCAATTGACGTCCAACCCAGTGCATTTGATTTCAACTTGCACACAATGGTTTTCATGCCGTCCACAACTTGCATTGAGTAATTGTCTGAATGCATTCTACGCAGATTATTCCAGTTCAAGGCAGCCCTCACATGCCCGGGCATGTTTGCACGACCCAATCGTTCTTCTTCTTTGCCATACTTGGTCAAGTTGTTCACACGCTTGGGCGACCCTTTCTCCCAGCCTGGTCGCTCTTTGAACTCATACTTGAATTCTCTAATGCGTTCAATGATCTCATCTCGTTGTGTACCTGCTAGTACTTTATTTAGAATTTCCAACAGGAAGTCTTGAATTACTTTGGGGGTATCACTGCGCTTCAAATCCAGGCCCATGGCCTTGGTCTTGCCAATCTTGCCTTCCACATCCAGGCGCTTGCCTTCCAAGTCAATGATGTTCACAGCATAACGCTTCTTGGTAATGAACAAACTGCGATCGGCAACCAGTTCACGTCCGGCCTTGATCAGTGAACCCATGTCTCTTGGACAATGGAATGCCTGTTCCATAAAGCCCGGAAAGCTCTCATTCACTTGGTCAGCGATTGAGTCGTACAGTTGGATACAAGTTTCTTTTGACCAGGTCATGCGTCCTTCTGCAACTTCTTTTTCTAGTATGGGCCATGCAGAGAAATAGCAGGAGTCAGTGTCACCATAGATGATGGCCTGTCCTGTGTGATCATATTCGCCTGTGATGCATTCGTTGATGTATGCATCCATGTGCTTGGCAATGGATCTACCAGCCAATGTGGTTGACTGCCCGATACGCCGGTCGAAGAAGCGGCAACCGGGATTTAAAATAGCACCATACAAACTGTTCAAGTTAATCTTCTTGACCAACTGACGCTTGTCCCAGAACGCAATCTCTTTGGGATCCTTGGTTTCTTTCTTCTTTGCCTGTAGCTCTTGGCGTTCACGATACCAACGCTCCAGCAAGCCAGGAATGATACCTTTCTTCTCGTAAGTGAGAATGGTACCATTGGCAGTGAGAATCCAAGGTTGATGTGAGTCAAAGATCATGTGCCAGATTTCCATGGCCGAGTGAACTGACTCTTCGCCACCCTCCCAGTCAATTGTGATTTCTGTACCACGTTGCTGTTCCATCACGGCGGTGTATTCTAAACTGGCAAACAAGCCTTCCCATGCAGCCGCAAACGAGTCGCCCTTGCCCATGCGTTCTTTGATCAGGTGATCAGTCATGGTCTGCCGCAATTGACCTACCACAGTTTCTGGACCCATGTTCATGGCACGGATAGCAGATGGGTACAGTGAGTTGATGTCAACTGATCCAATCCACATGTGCAAGCCCTTTTTAGGATATGCCACATAAGCACCAGCAGCCTGTGTGTCATCATCCGTAAGACGTTGCTTGCGATTAGGCACAACCATGCCACGTTCATGTGCTTCGTTGATGATGGCCTGTTCGGTCACTGCCACAGCACCCATTGTGGTCTGTAGCAACACAGTATTGGCATGTGCCAGTTCGTTAGCCAGGTCCAAGAAGCGCAGTTTCTTGTCTAGCTTGGCAATAATCATGGTGTCTTGACGATTGTACTCAATAAATTTCTTGAAGTGCTGGTTATACAACTGATCCAATGTGCCTTCAAACTGTGTTTTGCGTTCACCCAATTCATATTCGCCAATGGCATCCAATGAGTATGAGTGGCGTTCTTCGTATGTGTATTTGCGATACAACTGCATGTAGTCCATGTGCACACGACCAATCAAGTCGTAAGTTTGATTCTCCGCACCAAAGCGTTCAAACATCCTCTGCTTGGGAAACTGCCCCCACAAACAAAAACGTCTTGTGTCGTCCTTGCTGAGTATTCTTGTGGTACGATTTACTGTGTAAGGAATGTCATAGCCTTCTGAGTTCCAACCGGTAAGCACGTCTGCATCTTCAATCACATCAAGGAACATCTTGATCATGTCTTCTTCACGCTCAAACAACATGGTGTTTTCAAACTCGCTCACCAGTTCTTGTGCTGTGTCCCAACTTAGATGTTTAGGTGGCACAGTGAGTGTGATCATTTGATCCAGCCAATCCAAGTATACAGATATAGCAGTGATGGGATTGAACGGATCTGCCACAGGCGAAAACCCACGCTCTTGATCAAATGCAACTTCAATGTCAAAAAATGCTGTGTGCAATTCTGGAGCATTTTGGTCTTTGTAGTTTTCTTCTAAACATCTAAAGATGGGATTGATGTCCGATTCATACAACTGCTTGCCAGACTGGCTGCGAACTTCCTTGCGAAATTCTTTGTTGTTGCGTGATGAAAATCTATTGACCGTCGTGCCGTAGATGCTTTGGAACTTGCCTCTAGGATCGTCGTAGTAGAAAATGTAGTTGGCTGGATATTCCCGGTAGACTCGTTCGCCATCGCGGCGTTCTACAACATGGATGCGATCGTGCTCACGATCAAATAGTGCGTCAATATAACTCATTGTTCTCCGTTTGTGGCCGGACTGGCCTTACTACATGCTCGTAATGTGAGCGACTCGCAGATATTTATAGAGTCTTACCAACAGTTTCTAAAATAGTTTCCAGGGTTTCGTGGTCCTGCTTCTCTTTGCCAAACTCGGCTTTGTGTGCCAGCTTGATGGCTTTCTTGAGAATGGCAGGTTTGATTTCCAACTCTTCGGCCACAGCCTTGATGGTGTCAGTTAGTCCGCCGTTGAGCGTTTCTATCTCGTGAAGCACTTGCATGCCTTCGTTGATGATCTGGGTGAGTTTGAGTTTTTGTTCGCCATTGAATGTTTTAGATGACATAGTTGTTCCTATAAAATTAACAGTATACAGATTAACAAAAAAAATTGCAAACACTATTGGCTCAATTGTTTGCCTTTTGTAACAACTTGGTGATGTCTGCAGACAGAAATATTTTTTTAGGATAACGCAGATTGATCTCACGAATATTGTCTAATATTATTTCTAAATCGGGAGATGTTTGTTTGACTACTGAATTTTTACTCCACCAATCTATAGTCCAATGACCCCAGTTCAGTAATGAAGAAAAATAAATGGTTGCGTTGTAATTACCTGCAAACTCAGCAAATTGAACAATTTCTTTGAAGTTAGCCTGTTGAATCACAAACTTAAAATTAATTGGCAATTTGACAACTCTTTAAACAAATTGAGACCTTGAAGAAGTTCGTTCCAATTTCCGCCACGGACTACGTCATACGTTTCTGGAGTAGCTGCGTCTATACTGACACTGATGTTTTTTATAGTATTTTTTAAAGCCAAGACCAAATTTTTATTTTTGTTCAGCAATGTTCCGTTTGTTGTTATATTGAGTCGTAAATTTTTGTGTGGAAAATCTACCAAGGATTCTAAAAATTTTAGACCACTGTGGCTAGCAAAAATTTCGCCAGATGTGCAAGGAGAAATATCAAATAAAAATGTAGGATTATCTACAGCCCATTGTTTGATTTCCTGATATATTTCAACTTGTTTTTGAATACGCATTGATGATTTATCAATTATCACATGTTCTCTACACGAAGGACAACTGAGATTACAGGATTTGTCAAGATCAATTTTAAGTTCAACTGGAAACTGTTGCACATTTGGAGTTACATTGGATTTCTTAGGTAGATTGTAAAGTTGTGAACAGTTCCAACTGCAATATGTAAATTTGCTATCAGTAACTGATTGTCTTACTGTACGGGCTGTTTCGCCCAGCCAAATATCTTGTAAACTATTTTGATATATATTGCCTATGGTATAAGGCATGTGATGTTGACACGAGCATAATTGAACATCGCCGTCAGTGTCTATTTGCATAGATCTAAACGGTAGATGGCAAAAACGATCAAAAAACTGTGGTTTGTCTATTGGTTTGTATTTGAAAAATTTAACAGTATCTGCATGCATTGAATTAGTGCTCACTTTGGGCTGCGGAGTAGCGAATTCCTTGGCCCAGGCAGCAGCCGCCTACTCGGTCCTAAGGCTGAGTTTGGTTAGCCACCTGCGGCTTGTATTCTTCTCTTAAGAGAATCAATTTCTCTGTGCAATTGCTGTGCTTCGTAATCTTGTGGCATCATACGGTCGGCATATTGATAACTCATGCCACCCAATCGTTCAAATTGTATTAGTTTTGCAGACAGTTCCTGTTTCAATGCTGCAACATCAACTGGTGCTAGGGAATTTTCAAATAAGTCAGCAAGTCTCATATTATCGTTCTTCTATGTAATCTTGACTGAGATCTTGTTCTGGCTGGTTACGCTGTTTGTGAGCACGGAACAAATCAACTGCTATGCCTGCTTCGTCAGATGTTCGAAATCTGCTGGGCAAGCTGCGGCCACGATGGCGGATTTCATATCCGCTTCCTTCATCACCGTGTATTTCAAATACAGCACCGTCATCTAGTTCCATTACCTTGATGGGTTGTTGTGGTTGGGCAGCAGAGGTATTGATTTTGTCTTCAATGTCATGCACTGTTCCGGGATCGGTTAACTCATAGTCGTTTTCTTCAACTTCGTGCCGATCAACTGCATCAAGAGCTTTGTCTTTGAGTGCTCGATCAATTCGAACTTTTTTCTCTAACTGATCAAGATACTGTGAGAGATCTTTCTTGACCTTGCTCAACATGTCTTCTTCAACTTCTTGCATGGCTTCTTCTAGTGCAGTTTTGGCAGGTTCAACAGAATCGCCGACCAGTTCCTTGTGCATGGGATGTTGAGGATCTGTCTTACTGCCTAGTGCTCGGATGCCATGTGGCTTGAACAAGGCAGGCAGTTGATGCACTGACTTTTGCTGTGAATTGAGGCCATGCTTGACATCCGTGGGTGTGAGTTTGCCTTCCACTGCTGCAAGGCGTTCTAGTATGGATCTAATGTCTGAACTCATGCTCTATCATCTTTCAAGAAACTTCTCAGCATCCAGCCGTGCTTTTGTTGAGCATCAATACGTTCTGCTATAAAATTAGCAATGCCTTGCTGGTTTTCACTTTCAGCAGTAGCAAAGCATTTGTTGAGTAGTTCCAATAGTTGGCCGTTGTTGGCCAACAGTTCTTCAATCATGAGACGAGCACGCGGAATTTTGACTTGTCCTTTGATAATGGTTAGTTCGCTAAAGCGTTCATAACTGCCAGGCGCATAGTCTCCTAGCGCACGAATGTATTCAGCGGTTTTGTCTATACTGTTGTTGTACACTTCTTCGTACAAGTTGCCAAAAAACTCATGCAACTGAGCAAAGTCTGGGCCTTCCACATTCCAGTGAAACAGCTGGGCCTTCAGACTGAATGCATATTCAGTTGCCAGGAGAATTTTTAAAGCGTCCGCTAACATGTTTATTCCTTTTGTATTCCCGGGGCGTGTTCGGTGTAGGATCAGAACCCGTTACATATTTACCACTCAGCATGCTTCCACCTGATCTTGATTGCATACCTAATGCTGACTCTACAGGCGCCATAGCACCAGCACTGGTACCACCCACTGATGCATTTTCCATGATTTCTTTCATTCTCATGATAGTATTTCCAATGTTGTTTGGTCTTCATGCAATATAGCATTTTTGCTAGTTACCTGCATGTTTTTTATTTTTAATTTACTGCCTGTAGGCTCTAGCAATTCGTACTTGATTTTATAGTGTCCCGGGGGTGCTTCAATAGTTATTATTTCTTCTAAATAGTAGTCTTTTCCGTTCCAAATCCAAGATCGTTCTGTAAACAACTCGTCGTTTATGTACAATCTATAGCGGGTGTCGTTGCTATCCCATTTGCAATAGACATCGCACTGAACTTGAACTGATTTGGTTTGCATTAGATATTTAGTAAAATATACAGCTATAAATATCAACATGTTAAAATTATCTCAAATTCGTCGATTACACATTGAATTGACCACAAGATGTAATGCTAGATGCCCTATGTGCATGCGAAACTACCGTGGCTTTGAATACAATTCTGGGTATCCAATTTGTGAATTATCATTAGCAGATTTCAAGCATATTGTAACCCCTGAGCTGTTAGCACAATTAATTCAACCCGAGACTGCTATAAATGGGTTGGTGCCAAAGGTATTTGGATTTAGGGGTATTACATTCAATGGCAACCTTGGTGACTTTGCATCGGCTCGTGATGCTGTTGACATAGTTGAGTATATTGCCAGTCATAATGTGCCAGTGCATATAAACACCAATGGTAGTTTACGCAATTCAGAATGGTGGAGTAGATTGGCTTTGCCAAAGGTCACAGTGGGGTTTGCTATCGATGGAATGGCCGACACTCATAAACTTTACCGACAAGACACTGATTGGTATCGAATTATCGATCATGCTCAAGCATTAATTCGAGCAGGTGGCCGCGCAGTATGGCGCTTTGTGCCGTTTGAACACAATCAACATCAAGAACAGGAATGCCGAAAGATGGCACGTGAATTGGGATTTTTTGGATTTGAAAACATATATGATGGTCGTGACCGTGGACCAGTGTTTACCAGAGATGGAGAGTTCAGTCACGTGATTGGTCCCCAAGAACCTAGAGAAGTTCCGCCTGTTGAAGCACTATTGGAAAGTCATATCACATGGTATAATGCTAAAACTTATCAATCACACAAAGACATTCCAGATCTCACTATAAACTGTATTCACAAACACACTCAAGAAATATATATTGCAGCAGATGGATCTGTTTACCCCTGCTGCTTTTTAGGATTTTATCCACACACCATGAACCATCCGGGCAATCAAGAACTGGCGCCTATGGTGCAAGAAAACAATGCATTGCAATATCCATTGGAGCATTGCTTGGAATGGTTTAGTACTGTAGAACAAGCATGGAGCAAACTCAGTATTGCAGAAGGCAGGCCTTATCAGTGTGTTAACACCTGCGGAAAATCTGCTGCCGGAACTACAGCTTAATAATTAATTGTATGACCAGCGCAAAAATCTTATATCTAGCACGTTATCGTGTACCGCATGCTATCATGAGCCTGCAACCAGAATTTACCAAGCACCTTATTGGTGTGGATAGAACTTGTATTGCCAGCCCTGTGCCCAAAGATGAATTGTGGCCCGTATTTGAAAAGTATGGCATTGACACTGGTAATTTTGATTATGCGCCCGATTCGGAAATCTACAGACTTTACCCTGAAGTCAACAACTGGGTATTCTCAGATGACTACCGCGGCTGGTGGTTGCGTCAGCAGGCTATTAAACTGTCGTTCCTTGACTACCTTGACTACGATCTAATGATCATGCATGACCCTGACTGCATTATGATACAGGACTATCAACCCATTGTGGATGGCAAATTAAACTTCATGGTGTTAGAAAATGAACGCCATAGCTGGGGCTATTACGAAACCATCCGCAATGCATTTGGGTTTGATAGGTTGACGCCACACTGCTTTATTAGTGAATATGTACCTGTGTTCAAAGAAGATGTCACTGCCATGCGTGAGTTTCTTGAACAAAAACACAAATGCAACTGGTTGGATGCATTGATTGAAAACTGCCCTGGTGAACCCACCGTACCACCTTGGGGCAAAGGTGAGCTTATTCGTTGGTTGTCCGAGTATGAGTTAATTGGAAATTGGACCATGAGCCGTAGGGAAATACATATGCAACCGCAACGTAGATACATGTATGATGACATGACCAAGATTGGTGGGTTTGATCCAGACTATCACACAGCAGTATGTGATGCTGTGCCCGACTTGAGTCGTAGCGTGAAGTTTGATTGGGACACAAAAAAAGTTGTTGATTTTGATCGCTGGATGGACTTGATTCGACAAAAAATTACTACAGCTAGTGGTGTAACAAAAGTTCTTGCAGAAGATCAATGCCCAGGACAGCCAAATGTAAAATGGTTGCGCAGATCTGCCGAAGACGACCGGCATCTTACCAGCAAACACGGTAATAATTACTTGGCCTACCAACACAAACAGCAATGAATTCTAATCAACTGCGTGTTTACTCGCCAGGATATCAAGCAACTGAATGGGGGTTTGATTATTCAGAAATAGTGGATTTATCAACTGCCTTGGCACAATCCACTCGCATTGCCATATTGCCAGTGTACTATAACGATCCAAAAAATTTTGCCTACAGACCTGAATTTGACAATTTAGATTTGACTCTATTTGATCTTGTGGTATTTCACGATATTGAGTTTCGCAGACAAACTGAATTGATCAAATGGATTGCAATCACAGGTGTAGAAAATTGGCTGTTGTGTGTGGGAGGATTGCATGCTGACGAAACTCTAGATCCAAGAACAGTATACAGACCCACCTGGAGTTTTACTTTTCTACAATGGACTCCTCCACGAGATGACTTTCCACTAGATCGACCATTTTTGTTTGATTGCTTATGTGGAGCTCGTCGTGAACACAGAGATTATGTAATGCTGGCTCTGGAGCAGTCGGGGTTGATAGATCAAAGTATTGCCACATATAGAGACATCTTTGTAGGCGGTAATAACGGTCCACTAACATGGCGTTTGAAAAAAGAATTTCCAGAATCCACACTGACTTGGCCGTATGTGAGTCCAAATTTAGATCCTGCATGGGAAGTCAAAGAACAACTGGACAATTCTATCAGCGGAATTGCGCCTTGGGAAATATACAATCGTTGTTATTACAGTATCTTAGTTGAAACATTGTACCAAGGCAACTGCTACCTCATGGCAGAAAAGATTGGTAAGTGCTTGTATGCTCGAAGATTGTTTGTGCATTTTGGCGCAGCACATTGGTTGGAAAAACTACGCTCGTTTGGGTTCCAAACATTCAGCAGTGTGTTAGACGAAAGCTACGACAGTATTGATGACGACGTCAAGCGTTGGCAAGCTGCATTTGAACAAGTCAAATGGCTAAGTAAACAAAACAATGCAGAGCTACTGCAAAAAATAAAGCCCATATTAGATCACAATCATGCTAGACTGTACACATTTTGCCAGGAAAAGTTTGATGAAATGCGAGCTATGGTTGTGTCTCACTTGAAGTGAGTGAGCCAATGCTGATAGAAGTTTTCAGCAATAATTTCTTGACCAGCAGCACTTGAGTGATAGCCGGGATCTTCGCCCCGGAACGGATTGTTACCGCATATGGCCTGTGGCGAACGTGACTCGTCTAAATTGATATAATGGTCGGGAACAAGTTCAGGAAATGCCTGTCGCCACAAAGTAGTATTGGCAGGATCAAATGGCCACAGCAAGTTTGGCAGCACTAAGAACTTGATGTCATCCAAGAACATTGTGATCACGCCTTCACGGATCATCCACTCATCCTGTTGCTTTTTCCAAGCATTGTCGTAGATTGAATCAATCCAATGGCGCACACCCGTTTGTGCTTGTTTGGTAATACGCCCCATTCTATAAGGATGCTCAAAGTTTTCCGCAAGGGTAAAGATAGTTTCACATATCATGTTTGATGGCTCTCGACCATAGTTCACATTGCGTATGCCATCTTCTCTGCGGTAGCCATTCCCCAGTTTTCTATTTTGCAAGTGGCGTTCCAGTGGAGGATTTTCACCGGCACTGGGTGCTTGAGTCCAATCATATGGCACTGAGTTGGCAGGTATTTCCATTCTGTCCCAAAATGTAGGACCAATCACAGCAAAATCTGGCTGCTGTCTACGGATCTCGTCCATCTGTATGCGAATGCCACCGTTAGAGCAACCTTGGCGTGCGAGGTTTACCAGTTCCCAGCCGCCTAGCTTTTCTGCCAATCGTTCACTCCAAGCAGTGCCGGGCAGTGTTTGTGATACTGCCGAAAAAGAGCAGCCTGCTACCATTAATTTCATTGTGTTTCCTTGTAATCGTTTTGATGTGTTATAGGATGAAAACCACGCACAATTTCACCATGCAGTGGCAGTTCATCTATTGAGTATGTATCTGGCGGCAAAGTGAGGGTTACAGTTCCTTGACCTGGCGGTGCAAATGTCACCAGGTTAGGATGCCACTGCACTGCACGATGCACCAGCACATGATGTATATGTCCGTAGTCACCCAGCTCGTCATGTGTAAGCACTAGATCATAATTACGAGCCAGATGCCAACAGGCCCGGTCGGCGGATTCTTCGGGCCAGCGTGTGAACACCTTTTGTTCGTTGTCATGCCAGTGATCTTCAAATCCCAAGAACACACATTCAATGCTACGTTCTTTCCAAAATGCTGAAAGTTCTTGTCCACGTGGGTCTTGCGCAGTGTAAGTCAAGTATCCAATGGTCCATTTGTGCTCGGGATGATTGTGTATGAAACTGTAGGCAAATATTACACAGTCGTCAGGGTGTGCTACCATGCACAAGGCGTTCATAGTATTCCTCGTGCAATCAACAGCTCGTGATATTTTTGTTGTTGTTGCTCGGTCAATTGTGTCCACGCATTTCTGTGTATGCTCACTGTGAAAGTTTCGGTCCGACACATTGTGTTGAACTTTGAATCAAACATGCCAGTTTCACTATGACAAAGATTGGCAGGATGGATGCGTGATTGTAAGTGATATCTCTCATTGAATGACTGATCCTTATACCAAACATAGCCTGAATACAAGATAAATTCTGTAAGCATACCCTGCTGTTGAAAGTAGTTGCCAAAGACTTGGCCAGTTCTGTGTTCTACTTCCGCAATCAGTTCTCTTGTTAAACTGGGTTCAACAAAGAATGGCACACCACCTGGCCCTAACTGTGCCGGCAAGTCTATGTCAAACAACTGGTTGGTTATGTTTCGGCTGGGTTCAAACACAGGATAAATTGGCATGCTGCCTGTGGCAGCCCGTCCGTCTACCAGCACTTGATCCAGTTTGACTGGCCGCACAAACAAGGTTTTGGCATCCACAATCATGCACCAAGCATTCTCACTCTGGGCTGCCCCTAACAGTTTTAGCACTTGTTGGCTGACCCAACCGTTGTCGCTCCACTCACAATCAAATGTGGATCGTGGCACAATTTTCACATGATCAGCAAATGCGCCATACCAGGCAGGATCTACAGTGCTTGAATCGTTAACCATCACAAAGATATTTTTTAAGCCAATGTGTTGGCAGTAAAGTTCAATGCTACGGGCTTGTAGTTTTAGTATGTCAAGTTCAGATTCAAATACAACTGTGCAGATATCAATCATGCACTTATGTATGGGTCAATGACCAGTGGCTGCTAATTCAGCACCTTTGTTGAATGAGTTTGACCAGGAGGCTGCGCTTTTGCGTCCTCGAGCAACACTCCAATTGTATCCAGCACGGTGTCCGGAACAGTCTTTGGTGCATTGTGAACCCATAAAGGTGAGCTCGTCCAGTTGCTCTTCTTCCGCTACACTTTCAAAATTATTAATGTCACGTGCTTTGCGGTATTCGCTACCCTGGCTTGGAAATCCAGCTGCTGGGTTGGCAGCAGTTTGCGCACCAGGTTTATATTGTGCGAACCGAGCTTCGGCTTTTAAGTGTGCTATTTGTATCCACTTGTTTTGTTCTCGACGGTCTGCTGGTTGTCCACGCTCGGCCACCATATTTTGATATATAACTTTAGCAAGATCATTTACATCTTGGGCATGTCTAACTCGTGGATCATCTCGGCGCATATTTTGAAATTCTTTTGATGCATCAACAGGCTGGGCTTGCGCCAGTGCACCACCTGTTGCGCCGGCCGCAGCCGCTGCACCAAGCCCTCGTAGGAATCCTCTACGAGTTAGATCTTCATTAACAAATTCTTGTGCTCTCATTTGTCTAACTCCTGAAAACGTTGAACCAAGGATTTAGCATCAACGCCAAACACCAGTTTCAATTGCGATCCAGCATACAAATATGCAGCAACTTCTTCATCAACATGTGCTTGATAATCTAATTTGTTTTTCAGTATTTTGGCCATGGTTTTTATCACAGGATCACTGCGGCATTCGTCAAACAGTTGATCCACTTCTCGTTTGAAAGTTGGATCCAAGTAATACTTAGCATGAAACATTTCGTGTTGTACCGTAGCAGTATCATTACCGCTAACGCCTATCACACAGAATTTTTTCATGCCCTTTGTAGCTTTCTCAATAGCGTCTACTACTGTTTGTTCTGCTTGACTAAGTTGGCCTACTGTACGATGCCATGATCGAAATGCAGAATCCGTTATGTTAAATCCGTCCCAAAATTTAAAATAGTCTGCATTACCTTGCCGGTCTATCCAAGTATCCAAAAATTCTGCCATGCCAACATGCTGTTGCCTAGCACTGTATCTGTGCCCTTCGTAGTATTCAGCCATGCGAAAAAAACTTTTGGTGAGATCAGGAATAGTGTTAAACTTCAACAACACACACCCGTCCTGGGGACGAGAAATTGAAAAATCACTGCGAGAGAGGCTGGGTTGTTTTTTGTTGTCAAAGTAATCGTCGACAGTGCGTCGAGTCCACTGTTCGATCAAGAACTCTTCAGCTCTCATTTTTTAGGTTGAACTGCTGTGGGCATGTTGCGATACACACGCTTGGTAGGGTCATACACAGTTTTTAACGGACCCAGTCCAGCCAGTTTCTTTACTCTGGCAACCATGTCTTGATAGTCATCGCCGTAGTCGGCTTCGGGTTGTTCAGGCTTTTTATTGCCTTCCGCCACACCAGTTTCGTCCAGTCCACGAGCCTTGCGCCATTTGCGAACACTCTTACCTGCATCACGCTTGGTGCCTAGCTTGGGACGGTTGTCGCCTAATTTTTCTTCCAAACTTTTTCGTTGCATGTTGTCGTTGATCATTTTTGACACATCAATCTTACCATTGGCAACATTGGCAAATCCTTCTGGGGTTGCAAAGTAGTTTACTTGTTGTTCTGTTAGATCGTCACTCAACACACCGTACCATATGGCATATTCACTAATGCCAGGCAGGCCAATCTTTATCAACGAACTGTTAAACGATTTAGCATACTTGTCAACAGCAGCTTTAAAGTTCAAAATATTTGTTGCTGCGTTTCGAATATACTTGTATTCTTTAGGCCACGCTGTATGACAGATTAGTTCCCAAAACATTTCACGAGCACCCATGCCAGAACCCAAGTCTGGATTGGGAAGCGAGAATTTTTTACTTAGTTCAATTATTTTGTTTTCAAAAGCATCAAATTTAAATTCTACCTTTTTAAACAAGGCATCTAACTGATACTGGAGTTCATCTTCGTCATCAGGATCATTCAACTGAATCTTTGGCAAGTTCATGCCCGGTGTCATTTCAGTGTTGCCTTCGCGTGAATAACTGAAGGCCACATATAACATATACGTGCGATTGTTCTTTAGATTCTCTTTTGTGTTCCAATCCATAGGATTTACTGGATTTTTTATGTAGTCTGCAAGACCTTCACGAGCTTCATCATTGGTCATGTTCTTCAACAGCCATTGTACAGTCTGGTCTATTTTTTGTTGATCTTTGTGGTAAAAATCTCTTATGTCATTGTAAAACTCGTGAGCAGTTACGTTATCAAGATATTGATCTTTCCAAGCCATGTATTGTATGTCTTGTGCATTTTCTGTATCTAAATAAGCAATGATAGTGTTGACCATTCTTATTTGACGGTCAGTCTTGCTAGAACCTTCGTTGTCCCAGTCAATCACCTTCATTATATTTTGGCCATTGCGATTGATGATCTCAACATCATAGTCGGGAATTTGCCAACGGCTGAGATCTTCTCGAGAAAAATAATCAGCTTTTACTGTGTATGGTTTTCCGTTGTAGGTTATTTTCCAAGTTCCTGTGTTGTAATCAACACCCAGCACTTCTATATCAGCATTGAAATCAACATCACCACGATGATCAACTTGTGGTTCTACTTTGCCTTCCGCTACACCTTGTTCTCTTACACTACTGCGGAAATGTCTAGCATCATTTGCATCGTGTTGGCCGCGTTCTAATCCTTTGGCCCATTCGTCATTTTTACGGGCTTCTCTTGTGGCACTGTATGGATTGTCTCTTGCCGTCTTGCGTTCTTTGTATGCTCGACGGCCCAGTTCGTATGCTACACCCACACCTGCTAGTTCATATTCTTCCGCCACACCTTGCTTATCGTCTATTAGCCAAACTTTAGCAGGTAATCCTTTAACATAATTTGCAGTGCCCAATCGTGTTTTGCCACCTATTAGCCACAGTCCCTGACTTGTTTTTAGTATGATAGGCATTTCTACTTGACCTTTATCAAACAAATCATTTACTCTTTTTTCTTTTGCTGGACCGATAGGACCTTCGTGACCAGTGGGTGCTAGAGCTTTTTGTAAAGATGCTTTATCAAATGGAGCATTTCTTATCTCATAGTTATGATCGGGTGGTACCACAACTGCCTTACCATTTTGAACTGCTTTTAACCATGCATCTTTGTTAGGAAAATGTTTTTGATAATACTGTCTGACATCAACCGGGACTTGTTTCATCCTGGATTGTTCTTCAACTTCGTGCCATTCAAAATCAAAATTAGGCTTGACCCAATTTATTTCCTGCGAGCCTTCCGCCACACCTTGCTGTTTTACAAACACAAGATCACCGTCACCTTTTCTATCAACAAGTCCTGATTCAATAGCGTCATCTTCCGCCATGATTTCACCCAGCATTTTTTCTAAGAAACTCCACCAATCTAGATTACTAACCAAAGTTATACCCATACCATAGTATGCTTGTGCACCGGGCTGCTTAGGACCTAACTTGTAGACTTTATGCTCTGAATCTTGGGTTGGATCACCGAACGCTACATAAGTTGGAGCCTTTGAATTATTCATACGAATTTCATAAGTGGCAGGTCTCTCGGGAAGATTACCCCCGTCTTCACCACCGTCAGGAATAGCAAATTCTTGTAATGAATTGTTGTTGCCAACCACATGAGCCACAATCTTTCCTGTGCGTAAATCTTTGAAAACTAAATCAACATCATTAGCACCCATAGTTCTTGGACCAGTTGCGTAAATGATTTGCGGTCCTGTATTCAAGCCTTCCGCCACACCCGGCTTCTTGTTTAACTCTTTGTTTAGAATCTTTTCACCATCCTTGGCTGCTTTTTTGGGTGTGATCATTTTGGCAGTGTATTCTTTTTTGCCGGCGTCTGAATCGTTGCTGCCATCACGGCCTGGAGGAGTTTGTGATTTGTCCATTTCATTAACTGATTCAGCAGGCACACAGTTGTTCACACGGGTGCCGCCCTTCATTTTGGTCTTGGGATTGCCAATCTTTTTGCCGGTCCAGCACTTGGGGTCCAAGCGCACTTTTTCTTCAGTAAATAGGTCGTTGAGGTTCATGATAGTTTATTTATTGCGTTTGGCTTTAGCCCGCCCAGCCTTCATATTTGCGGCCCAGTGAGCTAACTGCCCTTTGCGACCGCCTTGTTTGGCCACTTTACGCAGGGTGCTCACGGACGCTTTGGTGGGCACACCATATCTTTTGCTATCGCCCTTGTCTTCTGGATGCTTGCCATCGGCAAAGTTTTCAGGCAGTTCTTCCACGCCCAAGAATGTTTGAGCAAACAACTGACACTCGCCCCATAGCTGATCATTTTCAGTCACATACACACGGAAGTCAGCGTCCGAATCATCATGCTGTGTGGGGTCTTGATAACCTGCATACACCTTGTGGATGCCCACTGAGTTTAGTAAGTCTTTGCAGCTTTCTCCGTGACGTTCCTCCATGGGTGAGTTGCAGGGACTGCAAGTGGTCACAACAATTGACCCTTGAGGAATTTCACCTATAGATTTTGTATACTTGTCTATGGCCACTCGTTCAGCGTGGCGGCGTGTGCCATCTCGAGCAGGCAAGTTGATGCCGTAGATCATTCGGTTGTCAGGATCAATCACACAAGCCGCAACTTGTCCATAACGTTCAGGATCTCGCTGTTGTCCCTGCACTACCATGCGACAGCATTTGGCCAGCACACCATCCAACTTGGGACGGTCATGCAGTTCATAGTCACTGGCTGACTCTGCTAGGCCTTCTGTCATGATAGGATACACTTCAAAGCCTTCGCCTGACACGCCCTGGCCATTGTCGCGCAGCCATTGAGCAGCCACTCTATTGGCATCTGATTGATTGTTGCCCACGCCTGAGAATCTGTAGACTTCTTCACCGTTGACTAACACCTTCCAAGCACCAGAGAATGTGCCGGGTGTGGCTCGTTGTTGTGCCAAGTCTGTTGTGCTTCCTGGCAAGGCTTGTGCCACATCTGGTTCAATGTCAATGATGCCACCTGATGCTGCATCTGTAGGCTGATCCCATTGTTCAGTATCCACCACCATATAGTCAGCAGGAACCACATTATTTCTAGCAGCCCAGGCTTGTAGAACATATCTGCCTTGTGCTTGTTCTGCTGGATTGCCCATGTTGAATCTAAACTGATAGTCAGGTGCTGGGCCAGTAAAACTGCCATACAAGGCCGGATCCGAGCGTGGCACAATGGCATAGCGACCGTTGGGGTCGTTGGGTCTGCCGCCTTGTGGTTCTGCTTGTTGTGCAGGCTTTTCTTCGTATGGACGCACAGGCTCGGCCACAATGCTTTGTCGTGTGTTAGCCCAAGACGGATAGCCATCATCGCCCAAGGCTTTTTCAATAGCTTCTTCTTTGCTTGACGCAACAACTTCTACACTGGCATAACTATTGCCAGGATTGGAAACACGCCACCACATCTTTTCACCGCTTGTTTTGCCACGTTTTTCTTTGCGTTGCAGTTGTGCTTGTTTCACAAAACTACGCAAGGCTGCCCGGGGAATCTTGCCAGCCACATAGTCAGCAAAGTATTTGATGGTGTCTGACCCTTTTTGGTCTTGAGTCAATAGTTTGTATAGTTTCTTTTGGTATTCTTCTCGGTATGCTTCGGGGTTGAGTGCCGCACTCATGGCCACTGTGAAACGCAACAGGGTGTTTTCAATCTTGTCAAAGTTGTCATCCAGCCAGTCACCGCCTGGTGAACGGAATTCAATGTGTCCGTCCTTGGTGTTGATTGATGTGTACTTGTCTGTGTAGCCTCCGTGAATGGCTTTGGAAGCCAGTTCACCCATTTGGCCTTTCATCTTGTCCAACAACTGCTGTGCTTCTTCAGGTCGTTGTCGCACACGATCACGCACCTTGCCCAGAGCAGATTTGGCGTAGGTATTTGAGCTACGCCCAAATTGTTTGAGCACATACTCGTCGCCTAACAACAGAGCCAGTTTCACAAAGTCCAACCGATCCAGGCTGTAATCGGGTACAGATATGTTTATGTGCAGGCCAGTAGACTGATTGGTATAAACACCCATGCGTCCAGCCCAGGTTTTCACAGCATTCAAATCTTTCAAGAGCTCGTCAATGGGCATAGGCGGGCTCACAAACTCCAAGCCTTCGTCGCCGTCATTGTCGCCTTCCAAACTGCCATCTGGTTCTACTATATAAAACTGATTGTTAGGTCCGGGTCTGTCGCCCGACTGATGGTATCTTGTGTTGACTCTGACTTCACGGCCCACGGCCTGGCTGAATTCATCTGCCACTTGATCTGCATCAACCTCGCCGCTGTTCATGTCAGTCCAATAAGGCCAAGAAATCTCGTAGGCATTTTCAACACCACTCATGCGGTCAAGATCTTCGGCGTCTAACCAGTCGCTTTCGTCATAATTGTCTTGAAATTCTTCCCGCCATTCTTCAAAGGCCTGTTGATAATAATCACTTGAAGGATCAGCGTCTACATTGGCTGCAAATTCATCAAATGCTTCGTTTCGTTCATCTCCAGTTAACTCGTTAGGATTCCATTCATCATCGTTTACATTGTTCCGAAGCCAGTCACGAATGTAATCTTCGCTTTCACTGCTCCAATCATTGCCAAGTTTATCATCACGCCACTCTAGGAAATCATTCTGCATTCGCTCACGCAGGCGTTCAACATCTCTGCGGCCGTTGTAGTCACCGTCGTGGAAAAATTGCACAGCATCATCAATACTACGGCAGCGTTGATCTTGATCATAGTCAGGTTCTTGTTCAGGATCGTCTGACTTGATGCCGGGCACAATCATTTCAAATTCCATGCCAGCAATGGCACCTGTTCGGGCAGCTTCCCTGCGCAGGTTTTTGCTGCCCATGTTTATTTCAAACAGGTCTTGTTCTTCAAACAGTTCAAATTCTTGTGCTAGACTTTCTGCCAACTTTACTCGGCCATCTGCTCGCAGCAGTTGTGGATGTCCTTGTGCATCAGTCTCCAGTCGCATCTTGTTGGCTTCTCGACCTGTTTGTCCCGGATGCACATCCACACTCAGTGCCATTTCAAATCGCGGATCGTCACGTTCAGCCCAGGTAGGAATGTATCCCGATGATTCAGCAATAGCTGCATGGCCAAACAAGTCTGGATGCGCATCAGCAAAGTCCCGCATGATGATACCTGCCACAGCATGTGCTTCATTTTCTGCAGGCGAACCTGTTTCACCTGCATCGGGACCTAGTTTTTCTATTTCGTGTTGGCGGCAGTGTGCCAGTTCATGTGCTGTGGTGCGCAGGATATCCATGATGTGGCGATTGCGCAGGTTCACATGCAACACATGCAGTTCCGGCACATACATGCCAAATGAATGATTTTGTTCACTCCACTCATCGTCGTCATGCAGTTGAATTTCGGGCATGTGTTCAATGCCTAAACGTTCGGCAGTGTGCTGAATGAATTCCTGTACCATGCTTTGGGTGTCATCTTCATTCAGGAACATTTGCGTGGTAGGCGCCACACCATCTTCTGAACTGTAGGGTTGGCCTTGATGTCCTTCTTTCACACTTCTAGGCCATGCACTGGGTATGCGTTGTATTTTCTTTAGTTCTTCGGGATCAAACTGTTGCTTGGATTTGATGGCTTGAGCATATTCTTCAGGTGAGCGATATACTTTTTGTTGAGCATTTGGTTTTTCGGCAGCAAATGCAGCTCGCATGTCTGCTAGGTTGCCCTCATCTACATCACCTTCGGCAAAGCCCCAATGGAATTGCGGAGCATGGTCTTGTTCTTTAAGGCTCATTTCGCGATCTTGTGCGGCTGTTCTGGCTGTGCGCAGATCCTTGATACAACCTTTATTACGCAGGACTTTGAACACAATATTTTCGCAACCAAACTCACCGTGCTCGTCTAGGCCACTTTGACGCATGGCCTTGATCTTATCCCACAGTCGGCCCATGGCTTCAGCATTGCCAGATCGAATTGCTGAATGTATTCTGGCATCCAAATCTTCCACTTTGGCTCGAACACAAGTGTCATCTACTCGAGCTCGTTTTCTGCGTGGCACCTGCACCCATTCGTCACGTGAGATAGAATATTCACCTTGACTCACTGGAGACTCAGCAGCATTCTGCACATACAATTCTACAGGCACACCGCCAATTGCTAGATTGTGTTCGTCGTTGTATTGATATTTTTTGGCATTGAACAGTTCCTGGTAAACTTCGTCGTCAGCAGGAAACTCCACCACAAGGTGTAGATCAATGTCGGAATGTGGGGTATAGCTATAAGCAGCATTTGAGCCTGAGATGGTGATGTCTTTAACATCAAGGTCGCCTACGCCAAGAAATTCGCGAAAGTTGTCTGCAATGGCCATGAGTTTTTCACGCACTTCCGGCAGCAAGTGCTCGTCTCGCCCCCAAATTTTGGGATTGAGACGATTGTGAAACTTTACAGCATCGCTTAGTTTAAAGGAGTCCAGTTCTGTAATATGCATACGAACTGTATTTACCGTTAGGCTGCGGCAGCGACTTTCTTGGGTTTCTTCTTGCTGGATGCCAAAACTTCAGCTTTCACTGGCGCTGGCTGATCAGTAATGACAGGCACATCAGCAGGAGTGATGATATTGCCGGGCTCAAACATGGCTTTTAGATCCTTGTAAAGCTGTTCGTGTGTGTTGTAATCAAACACATAGGTGCCAGTGTGACGCAACAACACTCGTTTGTCAACAAACACTTGGCCGCCAATATCACGCCAGTTTTCACAGAATGTCCAGTCTTCTGAGTAGTAACGGCCTTCTCTCACGGCTGTATCAAAGTAGGTCTTCATGAAAGGATCCAGTTCTTTGGGCAGGCCAATGTCATTGTTGAAATGTCTCACAGCAGGGTGAGCATTCAGCTTGTCAAATACATCGCGTTTGATCAACAAGAATCCTGTACCAGTTTTTGTAACTTCAATCAACTTGCCATCCGGTTCCTCGGCTTTGCCTGGGATACCATTCACACACCATTTGACTGGCAGGGATTTCATGGGATAAAGTCCGCCCACAACATCTTTTTGTGCATCCAACAACACCAACAGGTGCCATGGCTCCCAACCAATGTCAGCGTCAATAAACATCAAGTGTGTGCTACCTTGTGTGTTCAAGAACTTGGCAGTGAGTGTGTTTCTTGCACGGCTGATCAAACTCTCGTTAGTCATGGTTTCTACTGTCCAATCAATGCCTAGCTGTCGGCAGGTATTGGCCCATTTGATAAAACTCATAAAAGTTGATTCTGTCAGCTGACCACCGTAGCAGGGCATGCAGATGTGAACTCGAGTGGTTTTCAAGTAATCAATATTGACTTGAATTTGTGTTTGATTTGGTTGGGCGTCAGCCATTTGTAGTCTCCGTAAAATGTGCTAGTATTTACGGTGCATGATATGTCTAGTTATTTTTTCTGACGTAAAAATATTTTTTGTATTTGTATATTTGCCTGAGCTCGAATTATTGTGGTATTGGGAGGATCACGCCGGTGTACATCGGCATATAAGGCAATCAGTGCATCTATATCAAAAATAGATTCCCATGTTATAAAATGCGAATAGTGTGGCCATATATCGGCATCCATTTGACAATTATCAATCATAACATCTATATTATGGTGCCACAGGCGAATGTCTTCTGTATCTTGCTGCGTATTCATATGGTGTTTGCGCCATAAAAATTCCGCTATCTCAAGCATGTGCGCAGCATCTACTTGGATACGGATAACTGGTTTACCGGCCGCGGTCATTAATTTTGCGTGTGCTGTCCATTCAGCAGCAGTAAAACTGGTATTGGTATGTCCACTACAAAGATTGCCGCTACACACTTCGTACACCATCCTAATTGGCTCTGGATGTATTTTGCAGTAATGAACAGTGTTCAGAGTTGGCAGTAGATAATTTTTTTCTGTCAGCTCGTCGAGCAAAAATAAAGCTAAAAAATCTCCACGACTGCCGGGCCAATACACAATGGCCAATGGGTCCAAATGAATAGAGTTGGTCATTTAGTTGCTTCGATTACTAGCAAGGGCTATATTTTGTCCAATGATCAAACACAGTTTGTTTTGGAAGGCCGCGGATTTCTAGTGCTTGAATGTATGCTTTGGTCAACGGATGATCCAGCCAGGCATCTCCTTGCAATTCAGGCGGCCAACAACTGTCTATGTACTGTTGAAATGCATGTTGTACCGGGACCGTATAAGTAATTTTATGATTTACAGCATCACTGAGTGCTTCAAGAAAAGTTTTATGATCATCAGCTATCAAATGCCAATGTATGTTATAGACCACACTCCAGTCGTAGTTTTGTTGAAATAACAGCGCTCTATTCACAATATTGTCAAGGGTGTAACCTAACTTTCTACAGTTGGTTATAAAAATATTCAACAAAGATCTATGACTACCAAATACTACACTGCACGTATTCCAGGAAATCTGATGTGATGCTACTCCTAATATGTATGAGTAGTCCGAGCAAGAATTCCGCAAAGTGTCGTTATGGAAATTTGTAAAGCTGCCTGGAATGTGTTGATTGTACAAATAACACCAAACCAAATAATTCAACCAATTACCACCACCGCCTGGCATATACCAAACAGTACGTGTTCTTGTTTGTTGTAAAATAGAATTATGAACGGCGGGATTCATCAACGTAATCAGGCGTTGTTTCTGCTATGGGTTGATTTTCTCTAGCTTGGTAACTGGCCATCATGCCTGCACCTGCACCCGATGTGTTGGCAGTCATGGGGTTGATAGACTCAGACAAGATGGCTGTGTCTAATAGTTTGACCACAGTTTGTGCCAATTTAGGATTGCTTTGGGTCTTGGGATACAAACTCATTACCAAGGCAATTCTACGTTTGTCGTTCAATTGTGGCCAGGCAGCACGAATTTCTGTGGCTGATGTCATACCAGGACCGAATTCTACTGTGGGCAAGTAGGCCATGTATGCATGTTTGGCGAATGGCTCCAGTCGCTTGGCACCCAACAACGGCTGTAAGTAAGCAGGCGTGCCATCTTTCTTCATGCCGCCACCCTGCGGGGGTTTTGTGGCGTCTTTATCTGAGCGTACAAAAATTACTGTATCTTTGTTTGGATTAAATTTGCTAGTGATTTCTTCAGCGCGAAATGGTGATTTAACCTGTAAAAAATGTCCAGGCTCTACACCAGCCAGTTGAGCCAACTTTTCTTTTACAGCAAACGGAAATGGTCTAGCACTTGTGTCATTGGTGGCTGCAACAAACACTTCAGCATCAGGAAATGCTCGTTGTGCGGATTGGTAAAGTGCTAGGTGCCCTGCATGAAAAGGATGGAATCCCCCGGGCATGATTACTACAGTGGTCATACACTGTATTTAGTGTTTACATATTTTCAAGCAACCACAGATAAAATGGTGTGGTAAATTCAAATTTTGCAGTGCCATTGCATCCCATGGTACCATAAAATTTGTCAGTTGTTGTATTTTGCGATCCATTAAAATCATGGACGTATTCAATTTTGTTGTGTAATAACTGATCTATTAATATATCATCAATTTCAAAATTGAAAATTTTTAACAAAGTGTCAGATGTAATCTCCCCATGTTCATTGACCACAGTATGTTCTTGTGTTTTGCCATACATCACAAACTCTAACTTGTGTGCGGAGTCTTCATCACTTATGTCAAACTTTATTTGACAAGGGCCAGTAACATGATCAGTCTTGAACATACTATTGCCATCTAACAATACTTCAAACCCTAGTGGAATTGATGTATCAGGTATATCTTTTTTAGCTAAGCCATATAGTCCAACGTCAAATATGTCTAAATCACATTGAAATTTAATTGTATCTGCCATTTGTATCCTCAGTAGGTTATAGTTATAGAATTTATAGTGCCAGAATCAAACAGCAGAATATTCACACGCATCCATACAAAATTGCCCACAATGCTTTCGGGGTGATAATCAGTGAGAGGCACAATACCATCACCAATTGTGTAAACATCAAACCACTTGGCTGTTTCTGGTAAAGTGTCTAGTGTGGCTTGTAGCTTGATAATACCTTGGAATCCATCCAAGCTAAATGTTACAGTTTGCAGGCCACCCCGCCCGCGATAGTAGTCTGCGGCTTGTGCAGGATCTGAGTACCAGTCTTGGCTGCTTCCGTCATAATTGCCGGATGCTTCACCATACACTGTGGTAGCCAAAATAGTCTGGGTTTGCGACATTATGCGCGGTCCGCTTCCACAACAACACCGGCCCCAGCCAGTTCTTCTGCCACTGATTGCAGTGCAGTCACAATATCATCAGTGGCAATTGCTTGCACATCTGCATCGTCTCGGATCAATTTTGAGAGTTTGATCACAACTACTTCTTCGTGTATTTTTGCCATAGTGTGTTATTTATTGTTTTTTTACTATGGGCAGGGTTTTTCTAACCATGCCAGGGCACACCATACTCAACATGGTTTCGTATTGCAGACTGTTGTGCTCGATGTAATAATAGCTTTCGGTGGCATCATTGCGCCACCAATACACTCGGTTAGTTCTGTCATCAAGTTCTAAAAATGTTCGCAAACTTTTGCTGGCTGAAACGTCATCGCCCTGGGTGGTTACCCAGGTGGCCAGTCGGGCCTTTTGTGTTTTGCCAAGTGATCGCCCACGGAAATAAGTTCGGTATTGATACTGTGGATTTTTCAACAGTATGGTATCTGGTGGCAAGTTAAGCTCTGCTCGTTTGAGATCTACAGATTCAATCCAATCGCACGCCATCAATCGACCATGCAAGCCGAGATTGTTTGTGTACACTGTGAGAAAATTGTTAAAGAACACCATTTTCTTTGGTTGAGTTTCTGTTGCCAATAGTGCTCGCATGCCTTCCAAATTGTCGCGACAGCGTGTGGTAAATTTGCTTTCAAAATTTTCTCCGTAGGGTTTGTATAGAGAATTTCTACTATGTTCGTAATCCATTCGCATGCGAATGTGTGATAGCATTTTCTTTTGATCGAGACTGCGAATACACCCAATCTCGTCTTGCTGCCAGGTCATGGCATATTCATATGCGTTGTAGTACAACGAACTACGCGATTCACTTCTCATTATCCACCACTATAATTCCATCAGCGTTAATAGACGCCACAACTTCCACAGGCGTGTCTGTGACAACATCAAACACAATCTCATCCGCCACAACATCCGCAGTAATCACACAATCACGCAAGCGATCAAATAAGATTTTCTTGCTCAACGGCACACGAATCAGTTCATCAATCTTGCGCGAGAGTGGTCGCGCACCCATCTTCGAATCGTAGCCTTTGTCAGCAAGTGTGTCAACGGCTGATTCGGATAGATTGAGGCGTATACCTTTTGCAAGCAAACTTGTTTTGAGTTCGTCAACAAATTTAACCACGACTTTCTTGATTGCCAAAGTATCCAGCTTGGAGAATTTAACAATTTGGTCAATCCTGTTGCGCAGTTCAGGCCTAAAGAACTCTTTGAGGGCCTTGTCATCTTCGCCTGTTTTCTCAAAGCTGCCGAAGCCAATGTTATTTGCTTCTGAATCTCGTGCTCCTAAGTTTGAAGTCATGATGATAATGGTGTTCTTCAAGTCCACTGACTTGCCATTGGCACCTGTAATCTTGCCTTCGTCCAGCATCTGCAACATGATGTTCACAACATCAGGATGTGCTTTTTCAATTTCGTCAAACAACAACACAGCAAATGGGCTCTTACTAATGTCGGAGATCAATTTACCACCACTCACATTAGAATCATCAAAGCCTACATAGCCCGGAGGAGCACCAATCAAACTTGATACTGTATGGCGTTCTTGATATTCACTCATGTCATATTTTAACAGTTTCATGTCCAAGTTGTCGGCCAGCAAGCGGGCCAGTTCTGTTTTGCCTGTACCTGTAGGACCTAGGAACAAGAATGACGCAATGGGTTTCTTGTCTTGTCCAATGCCCGAGAAGTTGATGTACACACGTTCTAACACTGAATCCACTGCGGCGTCTTGTCCGTACAATTTCTGCTTGATGTTTGAATCTAATTCTACAATCTTGGCTGAACGCTCATTCTGCAAGCGATCCATAGGTACTGAAGTCACACGCGACACCTGTGCCATGATTTGTTCTCTAGTGACTTTCACAGTACCGGCATCTTTCACACGCTCTCTAGCACAGGCAGCATCCAGCAAGTCAATGGCCTTGTCCGGATTCTTTCGGTCATGAATGTATCTGTTGCCAAACTCCACAGCACTCATTATGGCATCAGTTTCAATCAGCACATTATGAAACGTTTCCAGCCGGGGAGATAGGCCAATAAGAATCTGCTCTGTGGTTGCAGTATCCGGCTCATCAATACTCAAGCGGTAGAAGCGCCGCATGAGTGCTCGATCTTTCTCAAATGACTCATAGTATTCTTCCCAGGTAGTCGAGCCAATCACTTTCAAACTGCCCTTGGTGATAGCAGGCTTCAGCATGTTGGCAAAGTCCAAGGAACTGTTTGAGCCTGATCCGGCACCACGCATGGTGTGTGCTTCGTCAATGAACAGGATACATTTCTTCTTGGCTTCTAGGGCCGCAATAACTGCTTTGAACTTTTCTTCAAACTCGCCACGATACTTAGATCCTGCTAGTAATGTGCCAATCTCCAATGACCACACTTCGTGATCCTTAAGGAACTCGGGTACACGGCCGGCTATGAGTTCTTGTGCTAGGCCATCCACAATACAAGTCTTGCCCACACCAGGATCGCCTACCATGAGCACATTGGATTTGAAGCGACGTGCTAACACAGCAATCATTTCTGCCAGTTCTTCTCGACGACCGATTAACGGTTCTAACTGATTGTTTCGCGCACTGTCTGTGAGATTGGTGCAGTATTCTGTCAAGATCTCTGTGGCCTGTTTGTCAGTCATTTTGATGTCTTGCTTGTTGTAACTGCCCTCCCAGTGTTGCACAAACTCGGTCTTTTTCACGCCATACTTGAGAAAGAAGTAGTGTGCATGGCTATTGGTTTCTGCCATGATTGACAGATACAGATCTATTGTGGTCATTGATCTGCGACCCGTAAACATAACCTGCACATTGGCCCTGTTGAATATGCGTTCAATGGTCTGTGTTTTCTTTGGCTGGTAGTCTTCTGTTTTTGTGATACTGCGCAGACTGCTCAAGTATTTCACAACTTCTTGTTCCATTTGAGGAACTTCTACGCCAAATCGATCCAGGCATTTGCGGAATGGATCGTACTGAATCAGTGCTAACAACAAGTGCTCTGTTACCACAAACTCATGTTTTTCAACACGAGCAATGCTCACTGCTTGTTCAATGATGTGTTCAATTTCGGGATTTTGTTGCATTGGTATCCTTGGTAGTTTTTGTTATTATACTGCAAACTCAAACTGCATGCAAGTGGGTTTGGTATTTATTGACGATACTTTTCAATTGCTTGCACCAATTCCGGTCTAATATCAGTGGGAATTTCTGGCATGACTCGAACCAGTATGTCTCCGTGATTGCCAGATCTATCACGTAGACCCTGTCGACGCAATCGCATCATAGTACGAGGTTGTGTTCGGGGTGGCATCACGGTGACCAATTCTGAACCAGTTATTGTTAGCACAGTGATATCTGCACCCAAGATCATGTCCCAAATGTTTACAGCTCGTTCGCATATCAAATTCAATCCATCTCGTTGCCATTGTGGATCTGGATGTATTCTATACTGTATCACAAGATCCTGACCACCAGGTGCTAGTCCTTGATATTGAACACTATCACCATCATTGATACCCAAGGGTATTTCCACTTCAATGGTCTGTTGTCCTTGTGCTGTGCCAATGGCCACTGGACGATTGCCACCTTGTGCTACATCATGCAGTCGGATCCACAAAGTCATGCGCACAAAATTTGACTGTCTACGCTGTTGCCCAAAGCCTTGCCCAAACATCTGTCCAAAGATATCATTCATGTTGAACTGTGCACCGCCAGGAAATCCCGAGAACTGTGGGCGTGGATTGTCGTATTCGGCTCGTTTGGCTGCATCGCCTAGAGTGTCGTAGGCTGCTTGTATCTCTTGAAACTTTTGGGTGTTACCACCTTTGTCAGGATGATGCTGTGAGGCCAGCCGACGGAAAGCTCGTTTGATTTCATCTGGGGTAGCAGTGCGAGCAACACCTAGTGCGGCATAGTGATCGGGCATAAAAAAAGTCCTGTATGTTTTAATTATACAGGACTTGGGGAGTATTGTCTATTATTTTGTAACTTCGAGTTTTTTATGTTGCTTGACTTCTTTACAGGTTTGTTTTGTGAAACCTTTGGCATCTTTGACTGGTTTACCGTCTTTCATTTGATCCACACACACTTTCTTGGTTTCGTGTTGGGTTTTGGCTGCATCTGCTCGAGCTACATCTGCTGAGTGTGAGTCTGCAGACAAGGCTGGCACACAAAACATTAATCCTGCTACAAATATAACATTTTTCATTTTGCTTTCCTACCTTTTGATTGAGTTGTTTTAATTTGGATTGGCCAAGTTGATAGTAACGCCAGTGTTGGGTTGAACCGAACGAGCATTACCATCTGGAAACTTTGCCTTGAACTGATTTACCTGTGCTAC
>Ga0209084_1000189_pt1 | contig 59446 bp, 92 predicted proteins | sample C_130820_MF_Meta_FD_187309 | JGI IMG/M metagenome (GOLD analysis project Ga0209084, IMG submission 187309) | Freshwater microbial communities from Lake Croche, Canada to study carbon cycling - C_130820_MF_MetaG (SPAdes) (version 2) | ecosystem: Environmental > Aquatic > Freshwater > Lake...
TATATATATTAATTATTTATATTATTATTATTATTATTATTTATTTAATATATTTGTAAAAGTCTATTTGATATTCCAATTCTATATTTCTTTTTTATCTCTATAACATTCTTTCTTTGAAATATTCATTGAAGAAGAAAGAGAAGAACAAGAATAAGAATAATTGACACCATAACAAGAAAAAGAAAAAAAAATAAATAATCTGCTATCCGTAATGAAAGAGAAACTTGTATCAGAACTACAGAAAGAACTATCAGTAGAAAAGGAACTATTGACACTACAGAATTTATCATCTATTTGGAAATGTGAATTTACATATACAGGTGCTGATATGTTTAGTCGCATAGATGGTATATTCACAAGAGATAATGTCATAAAAGGCATATTTGATGTAAAGGTAAGAAAACAATCTTTAACTTGGTATGAGGATTATAAAAGTATTATGGTAAACTTTAATAAGATTCAAATAGCAAGTGAGATAAGTAGATTACTAAAGGTTAAGTTTTTTCATATAGTGGAAACATCCGAAAAACATATAATGGTGTTTGAGATTACTAAAGATGATGGAACTATTGTTTGTCCTATGAACATACGTTATTCAAACACTAAAGTCAATCAATCAACAAAAAAAGGAGAATTAAACAAACAAACTGCAATAGCATATTTACCTTTGGAGAATAATGAACATTTAACGATATTCCGATACAAAGGGAATGGTTACTAAAACATAATGGTATGGAACAAAAGAACTATATAACATACAAAGACAAATACAACAAGAAGTATGGTTACAACAAAGGTAAGTCACATACTTTAGCACAAGTGTCAAAAGACACAGGAGTTTCATTGAAAGGTTTGCAACAAATCTATAACAAGGGTATTGGTGCATACAAAACAAATCCTCAAAGCGTAAGACCAAATGTAAAATCGAAAGAACAATGGGCGATGGCAAGAGTGTATAGTGCGGTAATGGGCGGAAAGGCATCAAAGATTGATTCTGCGGAACTTAAAATGGCAAAGGGTGGTCTTGTTGCTCCGAATGGTCTAAAAAGCAATCTAACGCCTTTACAATACAAATTAGTTCGAACACCTGCTTTCAAGGCATGGTTTGGTGATTGGGAGAATGACCCCGAAAATGCAAGTAAGGTGGTAGATGATAATGGAGAGCCGAAAGTAATGTATAGAGGAAATCCAAAAGAACAAGGAGATTTAGGATATACATTTAATACAGGACATAATTTTCTAAACAAAAAATCTAATAATAATTTTGGTTTCTTTTTTACCGATGATATTAATGTCGCTAAAAAGTATATGAAAGTTAGCATTTGGGGAGAAATACAAGGCGGTAGTATTACAGAAGTTTTTCTTAATGTTAAAAATTTATTTGATATTACACCACTTGATTATTTTTCAGAGGGAGATACATTTTCTAATTATTTAACAAGTAATAAACTAAATTTTTTAGGATATGAAAAGTTAATAAAAAGAATTAATGATTACAAATACTATGAACATAAGGAACAACCTAATATTTATGGTTTTTTTGATAGGTTTCCAAGATTAAGAAATTTTTTCATTTTTAACAAAATAGATGGTATTGTTTTTTTGGAAAAATCAAGAACTTATTTACCTTATTTAACTTATGTAGTATGGGAACCAAACCAAATAAAACTCGCAGATGGCACGAACAAAACATTCGATGGTAGCAATCCCGATATACGTTTTGAACGTGGTGGTAGGGCATATATTGGTGAACCAATCGAATTTTACCAAAGAACTCATGCAGATGGGACTATAGAAAGATTTAGTGTTGAAGATTACGAAAAAAACATATATCCATTGTTGGAAAAAAAACATAAAATATAGGAGCAAACAAAAAAGAGGGGCAAACAACCCCTCTTTTTTGTTTTAAGCGTGTTTTGAGTTAAAGTCCACAATATCCCGAATCGCAATCGTTGAAATCTTCATCAAACAAATCTAACTGCAATTTGTGGTCTTTTATTTTTTTGTAAGTTACTCCGCTTTTGAACGTGCATCCGTTTTTTTCTTCCATATCAATAAACCATTGAAACTTATTCTCATCTCTTTTACTCATGTGATTTAAAAATATCTCTGAACGATGAAAGCACCCAACACAATTATTTTTGTAAGCAAATCTAACAGGTTTATCTTTCCAAAATTCTTCAATACTATCTTTAAATGTTCCATCCTCAATTAGCGGAAATCTTGCGTTTCTGTATGGTAAAGTTTTCCATTTGTTACGCCCATTCTTTTCTCCTACTTTAAACTTAAAATGTTCTATTCCATCAATTGAACGTTCAATCATTGTTTTGGCTCTGTTCATTTCGTTTGCTCGAAATCCTATTCTCATTTCTACAGGTAGTTCTGTGTTGTCATAACACCATTGAGCAATTGGTTTTACTTTCATATCTGTAGTGCAAAAACGTGTCATTTGATTAGGTAAGTAATTTGTACCATTAGCCATTTTATAACTTCCTATCACTTCATCGAATGTTTTATCCGATAACCAAACAATCTCTTTACCAATGTATTGTTCAAGGTCAATCATTGTGTAAATTATCGCATCTTCTTCAAGCGTTCCAATAAACTCTTTGCCTATTTTGTCGCTAACAATTTGACGAACCTTTGAATCGGGAAACAAGCAATTAATATCATCTGTACGGACAAGTGAAAAAATGTTGTAATCAGCAGGATATTTTACTGCTATATAACTTGATGTTTTACCACCACTTAATGAGTTTATTGTTTTCATTTTAAGCGTGTTTTAAGTTAATTATATGTATTGCTATGTCCCACAACTTTAAAAGTCACTACAGACAAAATTTCAAAGCCTTTCCAATGAGTATCGCTATGCTTAAAGACTGCTTGTTCGACTTTTCTTTTTATTTTGATGTTTGCACCTTTACCCCTTACTGCTTGTTCATCTGCCACAATGATTGTGCCGTATAAAATTTCTTCTCTTTGCATTTTGTTCTTATTGAAAGTCTTTACAACTCGTTTTGTTATTTACTCCTCTAATTTCTTGATTACTTTGTCTGCATATTCTTGCAAACACTTTACTTGTTCAATGAAATTTTCGACTCCCCAAGAATCGAAGCCTACTTCTCTTGATGCACATTCATACTCTTGAGATAAAAACTTTAATTCATTCTTTACAAATTCTCTTACGTTGGGGCGTAAGTCATCCATTGTTTTTCTTTTTTTCTTTGTTTCCATTGTTTCCATTGTTTCCATTTTTTGTTGGTTGTTTAAAGGGTTAAAATCAATTACAAAACAAATATACAAAATATATTTGGAACAAAAAAATATTTTTTTGTTTTTTTTGAAAAAAAATTTGGAAAGTCTGAAACTTTGTTTAAATTTGTATCGTATTACTATTCAAAACCACATAAATACAGACCTATGATTAAAAAACAAGAAAACCAAAAACCAAGACCGAACATTATGGATTGCATTTCATTTTGGAAAAACAAATCCGTAAAAGAAGACAAGGGAGGCTCGTTTAATATCGACCTATACCTTGCGTATTTACAAGCCATTAACAATGATTGTACTTTACAGGCAAACAGAACTAATGTGATGGCAAGAACTATATTAGCAAACAAATAAACTGAATACTTATATGGAAACAATGACTCAAAAATTAGAAACACCATTAGGAAAGTCCTATTGGGGATTGAACGGAGCGTATCAAAAAGAATACGATGCACTTTGGAATAAATTAGTTCCTTCAGCAGGAAATGCTGAAACTATTCACGGAGAAATGATTCGATGTGTAAGCCGATTGTTCTACGAATACTGCAACAACGGAAACTGCAATTCATTAGATATGAGAATGGAAGAATGTCATCAATGCGGTGGATGCGGATATGAAGAAAGTTATAATGATGATGAAGAACAGGAAACTAAAGATTGTGAATGGTGCGATGGAAGCGGTGAAGACTATGGAGATGTTTTCATTACTGAATACTATCAAGAGATGCTTGACTTCTTGGATGAATTTTTAATAGATAAAAAATGTGTTGAAAAACTTGAGGATTTTATGCTCAAAGGTAAAGGATATGCAAAATATACTTTTGATGAGCAAGAAATGGATGTTTACAATAAAGTTGTAGATGCCGTAATGCACCAAGTATTGACAACAGAGAATAAACCTTTTCCTTACTTTAAAAAAGACTAATTATGGCACTAACTTGGGATGTAAAAGATAACGTGAATGCTTATCGTGAAATAAGTTACAATGAGTTCAATAGTGAAAAAAGAAGTCTTTTCGCTTTGCCGAGATACGCAGACAATGAAACAGGCAACTGCTACGAAATGACAACTGAATGCAATATGCTCATTTATTTGTTGGGAGTGACAATTGGAATTCCCGAACTAACAACAGAAAATTGGGAGCGTGTATACAATCGCATACATTTTATGGAGGTCGCAAATGGAGGTAGTTTTTTAGTAAGACAGAATCCAAAGACCAAAGAAGTCGAAGCCTACAACTTCACCAAAGAAATGATTTGGAATAACGTAGGCATCAAGACAAATGGCATAACATTAAGTGAAAAACAATTCAAGACTAAACTTGCCAACGCAATGATTGGAGATTTAGAAGTATAAAGACGTTTTGTTTCCATAGAACGAGAGAGGGGGTGATTGTCATTTGACGATTGCCCTTTTTCTTTTTATCAAACTCGAATGCCCCTCGAATGCCCCTCGAATCAAACTCGAATCAAACTCGAATGATACTCGAATTCGAGTCGAACTATTATTTCGAAACATATTGCTTGTTATATTTAAAAATAAAAGTATATTTGCAGTTCAGTGCAGTTCAGTGCAGTTCAGTTCAGTGCAGTTCAGTTCAGTTCAGTTCAGTGCAGTTCAGTTCAGTTCAGTTCAAACCAAAAAAAAAATAAATAATATGCGTAACAATTCAGAAGCAGTAGAAACAAAAGAAGCAACGATTAATGACTTGAGTGAATTAAAAACAATTCAAGATGAATTAATTAACAGGGGAGATGGAAAATATATTCGTCAACCAAAACCATACGATGCAAAATATACACGAAAAGAAATAACAAGAGATATGGCAATTTGTCTTGTGTTTGTATACAAGCATTATCGTTATAGTGAAGATGTAAACGTGACTGATTACTTTCCAAAAAAAGTATTACTTCAGTATTTAAAATCCTACAGAAACATTACTCGTAATTTTCACAAATTAAAGTATTGGGATTTAATTACGCAAATGCCTACTTCACCAACTGAAGTTATTTACAAGAGAGGATGGTATGGTATTACTGATAATGGTATTGCATTTATTCAAAAAGAAATAGGGATGCCTAAATACGCATTTGTATGGAATGACTTTGCGTATGAACATCAAACAAATCCTTATGTAATGATTACAGATTTAATTGCAGACGATGAATTAGACGAATTAATTAAACCATAAGACGATGACTGATGAACCAACCAAACTTAAATTGATTCTTGATAAGAGAAAAATAAGTCAAAGCGAACTATACGATAAAATAAAATCCTCTTGTAATTCGTATTTAGGTAAAGATGTAATTTCGATGATTGTAAATGGTAAGAAAAAAAATTACGAGATTTACACTTTACTGAAGATATGTGTAGCGTTAAATGTTACGCCAAACGAAATAATCGAAAAGGATGAATTTATAGAAACGCAATTGAAATAATAGAGAGTTTATAGCACGAACATTCTTTCGCATATTTCATTGTGTTTTTTAAGAGCCATTTGTATTAAGATATAAATGGCTTTTTTTTGATTTAACACATACTTGTTTTAATCTACAATATATTTATTTACATTTGTACATTAATGTGTTATACCAAAATAAAAATATATGTCTAAAAAAGGAGGAATAACAAAAGGAAAATCCCACAAAGAAGGTGGTATTCCTATGGTAGTAGAATCTACAGGGCAACAAGTTGAATTAGAAGGAGGAGAAGGCGTAACTAACAAACTCAATATGGCATCCGATACAAAGTATGAGTTTCAAGGAAAACAAATGACAACTTGTGAAATCACATCAGCATTAAATTCTGCAAATGGAAATGGAGTTGAAATAGATTGTGATGATGTCACAGGAAAAAAATACGCATACGAAGATGGTGGTGTTGTTTTTATCAACTACAAAAAAGATGAAATCATGTATGAACCTATGGATGGAAAATACTATGCAAATGACATGGAGTTTGACACATTGGAAGAGGCACAAAAATTTCTTGATAGTGGAGGAGTAAATGAAAATTTGAGAGGTGCATACGAAAGAGGTTTATTTAAAGCAGGTGGTGGAGTAAAAAATGATGGTTTCGAATTAGAATTACAAGCAATTGAAAATACAGACTTTCCTCAAAACAGAAGAACATTTAGAAAAATAGATAAGTATCGTGTTCATGTTAACTCAATTGAAGAAGCAAAACAAATTGTAAGTAAATTTATTCAAGATAATGATTTAGGTGGTGGTAGTTTTATTGGCGGACAATTGTATAAGAACAATAAACCTGTTGCATATATTTCTTACAATTTAAGAGTTTGGGAAGGTAAAATTGGCAATATGAACGCTGAACCATATCAAATGGAAAAAGGTGGTGGAGTAGGTGATGTATATATTGCATTATCTAAAACAAATAATGCTTTATTGTTGAGTGAAAGATTTGATAAGCAAATAACACATCAACAACTTGTTGATTACTATAAAAAACGGGGATATGAAATAATAGATAGCAACATATTTAAAGTAACCAATAAGGATGTATTAGATGTTTACAAAGATGCTATTTCAAAATTTATTGAAGAAAAGTATAATGAACTTGTAGATTGGGAAAATACTTTTTTATCTTATGAAATTGTAGGTGATAGAATAATTGCACAATCTTGTTTTGTTCAAACACAAAATGGTAAGGAATATAAAATAACACCAAACGATTTAGTTAATAAAAAATTCGCTGAAGGCGGTGGAGTAAAAGACTTCAATTCATTAATTGGTAAGTATGTAAATATTTACTCAATGGGAGTTTCTTCACCAACAGAACATCAAATTAAAGATGTAATGGTTTCGGGTGAGAATTTCCGATACCGATATGTTACATTAAAATTTGATTTAGGTATCGCACCAATTCCATTAGAAGAGGCAGATGCTTTGCTGAATAACGAAATTATTTTTGTTAATGACAATAAAGAAGAGTTTGGTGTTCAGTTAATTCCTAATCAATTTAAAGAAGGTGGTGGGGTTTCTTCACCACGAGAAGGAGAGGGATTGTGGGTAGTATTAATTAATTATGAAGATATGTCGGGTAAAGCAAGTACACGATATTATCGAAAACAATTTAATATTGAAGCAAATTCACGGGAAGACGCATATAAAAAATCTCTTGATTTATTCAATGCAGTAAAAGCAAACAAAAATAGAAAGATTGAATCTATAGTTGGTAGTTTGATTAAACCAAAAACATCAAAAAAGATGTCTAAAGGTGGCGATGTTCGTGATTTTGAATGGTATCAAATGTGGAAAAAAGACCAAGTAAAAAAAGGAACGGCACACGAAATGGAACATCTTGACACTATTCGTGAATTCAAGAAAAGAGGGGTTTCCGATAAAGAGGTTGCAGAGGCTATAGCAAAAGACCATTTAGATGAAGATGAGAATTACTACATCGAACTTGAGAAAATGGATGTAGATGCCATTAAACGCAAAAAAAAGAAATATGAACATGGTGGTAACGTACATAACATATCTAAAGTTATGCACCCAACCGATTCTAAAGTAAAAAGAGTCTTAAAAAATGATTTTGACATAGACTTTAAACCGAAAAATATATATTATCCAAAACAGAGTTTAGGATTGAAGAGAATTCAAATGCCACAAATAAGGGGAGAGTTTTTACCTCTACTATTTGATAAATTGGATAAAGACAGGATTGGTTATGAAGATTCAAGAGTAATGCCCAATACTTTAAAGCCAAGTCAAGATGAAATAAACATAGATAATGCGAATCGTTTGGACATGGATTCCGTTTATTTAAAAAAGGCTATTGTAAGTAATGACAATTTTATTATTGATGGACACCATAGATGGTACTATTGTTTAATAAATGATATTCCAATTGATATAACTAAAATAGATTTACCAATTGAAGAGGCTTTAAACTATATTCGGCAATTAGATTTTGTTGAAGTAGATACCATAGAAAAAGGAGGTAGAATGTTAAGCGATTCTCAAAATACATTGTTTGAGGTTGGTGGAAACATTGAAGCAAGTAAATACTCCAAAGAGATACCATTATCTATTTATAAAGGAATTATTTCCGATTACGATAAAGATGGTATATCAAATGCCGATGATTTACAACCTTACAAATCAAGTGAAACTAAACTTGAAGAAGTTTCAATAAAAGACGAAATTACCGACATAGTTAACTACAGAAATTTATTCGTTCAAGTACAACAAAATGTATTAAACAAAATAAAAGACATAAACACCTGTGGTAAAATTAAATGTAGTATAAAAACACGAATAAAGACACCTTACTCAATCATTAATAAGTTACGAAGAAGGAGTTTGACTGACGTAAAGACACTTGATAAATTAGATAAGAAAGCCAAAGAATTTTTAAAAAATAAAGATTTAAAAGGAATTGACCTATACAAAGGACTAACTGATATATTAGGCTTTATGGTCATAGTTGAAGACTTTGAGTCATTGACAAAACTTAAAAATGAAGTAGAACAGGGAACTCTTGGGGAAGTATTAGAATTTGAGGATTTTTACAAAAACGATAACAATGGATATAGAGCATATCACTTTTTGTTGTCAACCGAATCAAATGGTACTTTTATTCCTTACGAGTTACAGATAAGAACTATGAGGGTTAATGAATTAGCATTAATTACTCATACTATTTACAAACAAGGCAAATTAAATGGGGAATACAACAATAAATTATCGAAACAAATTGAACTTGCTGATAAGGGAAACAAAACCATTGCACGATTAGTAGACAAAGAATTACAAGATAAAGACCTAATAAAAAGACTTACTCTTCAAAAGTTTGGTATGGGTGATGTTGTAATGGGTGATTGGTTGTATTTATATAGATACAAGGTTAAAAACAATACGAATAAGCAAATCTCTTTTATTACTGAATTTACAGAAAACGAATCCCAAGCAAGAAAAGAAGTAAACAAAAAATACAATAACATTACAATTTTATCGGTTAGTGTTAATGACAAAGAATATGTTCCAATAGATGAGTTTGTAGAGAATCAAAGCGATAAAAATAGAGTGGATATATTTGAAACCAATGAATCATTTGAATACGCAGACCAACTTAAAAAAGGAGGTAAGATTTACCAAGATTTGTCTTCAATAAAACCCGATATTGTAAATGATGCCTCAACTACTTATACTACAGAGGTAGATGAAGTCAGTATTGAAAAAACAGGTAAAACTTTTGTACTCAATGACAGAAAAATAACAGGAGCAAGTAGTGCTTATCAATTATTGAAAGATTTTTGGAATATAGAAAATATTGATGTAGTTGAAGAATTGAATGTTATTTATTTGGACACACAAAACAAACCAATAGCAATATATAGACATTCAAAAGGTGGTATAGATTCTACAATAGCAGACATTGAGGTTATAAGTGCAGTAGCAGTAAAAACACTTGCAAAAGGTGTGATAATGTCGCACAATCATCCATCGGGCAATTTAAAAGCAAGTAATGCAGATTTAGAAGTATCGCAACGATTAAAAAACGCTTTGAAACTTTTCAATATCATTTTACTTGATAGTATGATTGTTACCAAAGACGGCTACTATTCAATGGCTGACGATGGTGTTTTTGAGAGGGGTGGTAGCGTAAAATATTATGGTGAGAATGGTACAATTTTACTTGATGAAGCAGACACCAAAAATGGTGAAGGAAAAATGTTTTTGGCTAAATTGAAAGATGATTTCTATGTTATCTATGGCGATGAAATTGTTTCAAAATCGAACAATTTGAAAGAGGCGAAAAAAGATTTTGAGTTGGCACTTTATAAGGATAAGACAAAAAACAAGAAAAAGTTTGCAGGTGGTGGTTCAATTACCGATAATGAATTGAATGAAATCAAAAAAATTGTTCCAAGAAGTATGTTGCTTTCAATAAACGAAAGTTTAAAGGAAAGAGAAAGGGCAAAAAGGAATGGACAAGATTTTGAAACCTTTGATTATTTTGAAAACTTAATTGAAGCCTTTAGAGAAATACCTAAATTGTATTTTCAAGATGAGAAGGGCAAAAATGCAATTGTTTACTTACATTATTTTAGTAGTGGTAGTGATTGGTATATTACAGAATTGGATAAAACAACGGGTGAGGCATTTGGCTATGTGATTTTAAATGGAGATACTCAAAATAGCGAATTTGGTTATATTGACATAAATGATTTAGTAACTAACAATAGAATTGAAGTAGATTTATATTGGTCTTTGCAAACGCTCAATGAAATTTTTGAGAAAAGATTTCCCCAACTTGTAGATGGAGTAGTTGAATACTACAACAAAGACGAAAAATTAACAAGGCTTACTAATTTTGAAGTCCTAATAGAAAAAAATGCTTTTAAGAATCAATACGAGGTTAATCAATTGATTGAATTAATGATTGATGAAAAAGGAACTGATGCCAATATGTACACTACTATGGAGCAAAGTTTCTTACAAAGATATAGTGGCATGGGTGGCTTACAAAAATATGGTGCTACAGGGAAAGGTATTTTATGGGAATATTACACGCCAAAAAACATCGCTGACATCATGTGGCAATTAGCATACAAACACAAGTCAGTTGAAAGTTTTGACAAAGTTTTAGAAAATTCTGTGGGAGTTGGGGTTTTTGTTAATAGTTGTCCTTCAGCAGTTGGCAGTATGGATTGTTATGACATCTCAAAATATGCAATATCAATCTGTAATATACTCTATGGTAAAGATGAGAGATTTTCATTTTTAAATAGAAGTTTTGAAACCAAGTTTTTTGATGGGAATACTTCACTTAAAGGCAATGTAACGCCTATATATGATTTAGTGATTGGAAACCCACCTTATAGCGAATATAGTGGCAAGTATGCAGGTATGGGAGAGAAAAAATACACCAAAGCAGAAAACTACATTGACTATTTTATTTTTAGGTCATTAGATTTATTAAAAAGCGGTGGCTTGTTAGTTTACATTTTAGGAAGTGTAAAAGGAATGGGACAAGACAATTGGCTTGAAAGTAAAGACAACTATACAAAATTAAAAATTAAAGAAAAAGCGGATTTAGTAGATGCTTTGAGATTAGGAAGTGGAGTATTTGAGTTTACTGACGTTGATTCCGATATTATTGTTTTACGAAAAAAATAAAAAGATAAAAGATGATGGAAAATACTTATATGTCTATAGAGAATGATTTCGCCAAAAAAAAGGAAGAACTCGATGTTATGTTTAATGAGATTAAAATTTACACCGACTTGTACCTTGACGAAATATGTAAAGGAAAAGCAACCCCTTATATTTGCGATTTAAAGGACACAAAACAGGGAAGAGATAAAATACATCAATACGTTATTAATTGTTTGTCTAACTATACCGATTTTGGCATTGGAGATGCTTTAATGGAAATGGAAAGAGGTTTGAATCCGAATATGATAAACGATTAAGTATATTTTAAAAATTAGATAGTAATGGAAGATTATAAAGATAATTATAGCGAAGAGATGCAAAATACCGATGAAGTAACAACTGCTGACGTTGAAATTTTAGAAGAGGTAAAAAATACCAACACAAATTGGGAATCTTTTTTTAAAGAAAATCCTTCAAAAGTATTAGGAACTGAACAAGAAATAACTTCAAAGTTTGGTAAAAAAGTGATTCGGGTTATTGGAGATGTAGAAAAAATACAGGCTTTGAATTTACCTATGGTAGATTCACATACCGAGATAGAAACTATAACAAGTATCATTGTTGACGATGTCAAAATTGATAATATTACACCAACCCAACTACAAAAAAATAAAGGGAACTTAAAAAAGTCGAAAAAAGATTTTGTAAAGTCAAAGACCCTTATTGAGTCAAATAGAGAATATGAACTTTTTTCTTTTGACGAAGTAGATGAGCAATACAATAAAGGAATTAGCGATGATGTAAAGTCTGCTTATGTTTATTACTTACAGAAAATTTCCAATGGTAAATTAGAAGGTGGTTTTTTAAAGTATGACTTAGGCTTTAATGATAAGACTGAAAAGGAATTGATGAACAAGGGGGTTTTGTTTTACGATAGTAGTGAAAGAGAAATATCCCGTAGATATACCCCTCTTTTTCTTTGGCAAAGTGGTAACATTTACAAAAAGAAACAAAAACTTGAAGAAAATAAAGACTTTTACATAGCAAATTTTGGGCAAAAAATTTACGATACACATTTAGAGAAAATTAATGAGGTTTATAATCTTGTATGGAATCGCAGATTAACATTAAACAATCCCGATGTCAAAAATAGATTAGTTCTTAATCCTACTGCTGATTTGTCTACAGATGTAGATATGTTCAAGATTCAAGGTTTTATGGCAGGAGATACTTTAATTCAATCTCAAAGGATATATGTGTCAAGTGTAAACGGAAAAGAAGTAATTAAACCTTTAAAAGATATAGAAAGAAGTAGCAATTCCAAATATATAACCGACTACAATTTACAACTTGCTTTCATTTTATATTTAAAAGCAATTGGTAGTGGTGACAGAGCAAAAGCAAAAGGAATAATTTATACCGATGGTATGGATTACGAACAAATATATGCTTACTATTTAAAAAATAGTCAAAGACCAAAATCAATAGAAAAAGCAGATTGGGCAAGAATAAAAGGGTATGCCTCTAAAAATGGTAAAAGGTTATTTGCTCACTTTTTAGAGTTTGGTTTGCTGACAAAAGACAGAGAGAGATTAGAATTACAATGGAACATAGAGTTTAACGGGAATTTAGAGTTAGACATTAATAAAGTTCCTATTGGGTTTAAATTTGCTAAATTGTACAATGGGGAATTTCCTAACGATATTAGACCCGAAAAACGCAGGTCTTTAGTCTTTAACATGATGCAAGGAAGTTCTTTACTTGCTTATGGAGTAGGTTTAGGAAAAACTTATTGTGCAATATATAACATAGCACAAAATTTAGAATATGGATTTTGTAAAAGACCACTAATTATTTTACCTAATCAAGTATATCCCCAATTCATTAAAGAAATTAGTGGTTTAATACCTCAATACAAAATAAACAAACTTTTCAATTTGAAGGGTCTATATTCATTTATGAATCAAAAGATTGATGATTACTCAATAAGTGTTTGTACATACGAAGGATTGGAAGAAATTGCATTTAGCGATGACATGGATGAGGCATTTTATTTGAAACTTGGTACAATTTTATCAAGTGGAGAAGAATTATCTCAAAAACAAAAAGAAAAAGAATCCGAAAAATTTAGAGAAATAATTGGCAGGGCGAAGTCAGAAACTTCCGTAAACTTTGATGATATAAATACTAATTGGGATTACATAGTAGTTGATGAGGCACATAACTTTAAAAAATTATTTACTCAAGTTAGAGGTAAAGCAAAACAAAGTTCTAATAGTGCAAGTGAAGACGTAAAAAAATCTTACGAAAAAAGTGAGTATAACTTATCAAGTGGCATTCCAAGTAATAGGGCAATTAGATTATTTTTCCTAACTCAATATGTTCAGCAAAAGTCTTTTAATGGGAATGTATTACTCTTAACGGCAACTCCATTTACCAATAGTCCATTGGAAGTATTTACAATGTTGTCCTTTTTAAATTATAACTATTTGAGATTAGTGAATCTTGGCAACTTGAAGCAATTCTTTGACAATTTTGCTATCATTAATGTTGAGGTTGTAATCAATACACAATTAGAGCCTGTAAGACAACAAGTTTTTGTTGGATGGTCAAATGTTGTAGGACTTCAAGACTTAATATTTAAGTTCATGGATAAGCCGACAAAAGAACAGGAAGAAAAAGCAGTAAATAGACCCAACAAAATTGTTTTACCCCTCAATAAAAAAGAAATTGATGGTGTAGAATATGAGTTAAAAGATGAAGATAAAATTTCCACCACACTATCCTTAACTGACTTACAAATGTCTTTATGGGAAACATTGAAAGAATATGCGAGTGGAGATATAAGCACCGAAGATTTACAAGAAGACTTGAATTTAACGAGTTGTGGAAAAATAGCAACAAGAGTACCAAGTACAAATCCCGAAGAAGCAGAAACAATTAATGTACAGGAATTAGACGACAAAGAAAAAGGTGGAGGTGTGAGAGCGTTACAATGTTTAACTTATGGTAGGCAGTTGGCGTTATCACCATATTTATATCGTTTTAGTGGATTACAAATTGAGCCTAACTATTTAGAATATGTTGAAAGCAGTCCAAAAATGCTTTATGTTGTGAATTGTATCAAAAGCGTAAAGGAATATCATGAAGCAAAAGGAACAAGAGTAAGCGGTCAAGTAATTTTTATGAACATCGGTGTAATGTGTTATGGTTACATTGTTGAATATCTTATTAAAAAAATAGGATTTAACGAAAATGAAATTGGGATTATAAGTGGTGGAATTAATAAAGTTGGAAAAAAGAAATATAGCAAAAGCGAAGTTCAAGATAAATTTTTAGGGAGATATTTTAACGAGCAAACTATGACCTTTGATGACATTCCCGATAGTGAAAGAGTAAAAGTATTGATTGGTAGTGCATCCATTCAAGAAGGCATTAATTTGCAAAAATATTCAAGTGTCTTATACAACCTTTACATTGGTTTTAACCCAACAGACCAAATACAACTCGAAGGTAGAATTTGGCGACAAGGAAATGCCTTTAACAATGTTCGTATTGTTGTTCCATTGATGGAAAATTCGATGGATATTTTCATGTTCCAAAAACTACAAGAAAAAACCAAAAGGATTAATGAAATTTGGGCAAGAACAGGTCAAAATGAAATTGACACTACAGAATTCAATGCCGAAGAACTAAAATACGAATTGATTACTGATAGCGTAACATTAGCCAAATTAACTTTGGATGAGGACAAGCAAAAAATTGATGAGCAAATCAATGACCTAAACTATCAATACTCCACTATCAAAAATGTTGCACAAATATATTCTACAATAGATAGTTTTTATTACGATGGCTTAAACCAATATGGATATCCTCTCCAAGCCATTGCATTTTTTAGAGATACAAGGGTAGGTTATATGTATTTTATTTTAAGAGTATTTAGAGAAGATTTAGTTCCTTTATCTATTTTTAAAGATTCGGATACTACTCAATATACAAAATTAACAAATGAAACCTATGCGTTTACAAAAAGAGAAAAAGAACTTCGTTATGGTTTTACTGACAAACAATTAAACTATTCTGTTAAAGAAATAGTCGAAAAAATGGTTGAGTTCCGTAAAGACAACAAAATTTTTATTCCATTAGGTTATGACTATGACGATTTATTTGCAAAAGAATATAAAAAAGGAGATAGTGTTACTTTCATTGCAGAATTTAAAAAAGTAGATGAAAAAACAAAAGAAACAACTACTTCTAAAATACCACTAACAGGAATTGTGAAAGTAGTTAGATTTTATGACATAGATGCAGATGATTATTTAGAGGTATTTGTAAAAGGATATGAAGACTTGTTTGATGTTTCTAAAGATATGATTGTAGACAAAAAAGAGAAGAAAGAAAAAAAACAATACTATACTATTGGCACAAAAGAATTTACAGAAAACTTATTACCAATCCTATACTTTCAATATCAAAAAACGGATAAAGAAAAAGTATTTATAGATACTATTACTGACCCGAATGATGCAATATATGATGTATTTGAAACAATTTCATATAAAGATGATTTAGATAACTTAAAAGAAAAGCAAGAAAAATTATTAAAAGATTATAATTCGAACATAGATGTTCCTACTTTTTGGACTTTAATGCAAAATAATTTATTTGATAATCGAATTAGTGGTTACAATCTTATTTCAAGAAATCAATTTTACAATAATGTTTATAGTCCCGAATACATTAAAACATTCATTAACATTGAAAAAGCAGAGAGAGAATTACTTGTTCCCAAAGGCATTAATAACGCAGAGGAGTTGGGTAGCAAATTAGAAGACTTAACATTAGAAATAAAAGATAAGGAAGCAGAAAAAGTTGAGATTAATAGTGATGCTTATCTTTATAAGAAAGTAGCAATCATTGAAGAAAAACGACAACTTGAAAAACAGAATCCTTTAAGAAAAGCAAGTAACTTCATTCAGCGAGTAAAAGAATTCCAAAGTGTTAATGAAGAGTACAAAGGAAACGAATATTTGGATGATGTTAAGGTAGAAAAACCAAAAGAGCCGAAAATAGAAGTCATTGATATTGCACCTGTTGAAATGGAAGCAATACCTATCGAAATTGAAACAATACCTGTAGCGATTCCACAAGGTTTGGATAGTAGAATCAAAGGACTCAAAATAGCCTTAAAATTTGCGAAAGGAGATAATAAAGGTTCTATTGAGAAACGAATTAAGGGATTAGAGATTGCTCAACGAATGAAAAAATAAATAAACTTGTTATGAACCATATTACGATAATACCAAAATTCCAAAGGAAAAAATCCATTCCTAAACAATTAAAGGATTTGCAACTATTGCCTTTAAACGAGCAATTTTCTAAACTTACTATGCCAATTTTAAGTGATGATGATTTGCGACCTGTTATGATGGGTAATTTCTTTGATGTAGAGAATAAAAAAATTGTTTCGACTGATGCACATAAATTGACTTCAATTAATATGCCCGAAACAACTTTTAATTACCTCAAACAAAAATATAATAAGCAACTTCAAGAATCGGAAAATTACAAAAAAGATTATAGTGAAGGTTTGATTTTCCGTACCTTAATCCAACTACAAAAGGATTATAATTATTTGGTAAAAAGGAATAATGTAGGTATATCTTTTGATGAATTTGTTGAACAAAGAGCAATAGAAGATGGTAGATACCCTAACTATGATGCGGTAATACCTAAACAATTCGTTGCTGAAATAAATGTGGATTATCAAAAACTATATTGGTATGCAAAAGTTTTATCTGATGCCAAAGTAATTGATGATAAAAACAAAATCAATTCTTCTAATGATTATGTTTATCAAAATAAAAAGATTGAGTATTTAAAAGATTCGTATGTATCGTTTATTAGTCCAATTACTCATCAAATTATTTTGACGTACCTTTTAGATGATGGTAGAATAGAATATATAGGCTTTAATGCTGATTTTTTATGCGAGATACTAAAATTTGCTATGGAACTGAATGGTAAGTATTATGGCAAGTTAGGAATCAGTTCAAGTAGTGGTGCTATGGTTGTTGAATTGGAAAATGGATTAGATTCAAGAAAAGATAGTGTGGGATTAATCATGCCCGTAATGTTAAATAGAGGCATAGAGCCTGACACTATTGGGCAAAAAGAGTTTGGTAATGATGTGAAAATGTACTATGATTTAGACACGAATTCAATAATTAGCGACAAGGTAAATTATCCAATTGATGAAAGCATCGGTTTTGTGCCTATTAAAGGCGTTTTAAACACACCAAGAATACAAGTTGAAGAACAAGAATACAAAGCAGATAAGAGTGCATTGTATTCAATCATAAATAGGATTAAAGGATTAAGAATAGCATTGAAAGTAGCAAAAGCAGAGAATAAAACTTCAATCGAAAAAAGAATAAAAGGATTGGAGATTGCTAAAAAAAATACAAAAAGACGATTTGAGTTTTAAAAATGGCGGAGTAACAAATTAACATTGTTATTGTGAAATATAACATTAGTGTTGTAAATTAATTTTTAATTGTAACTTTGATTTAGATATGGCATATAACATTACAAATTACACCAAAGACCAAGCAAAAAAATTAGGTGTAGAAGTTAAAGTAAGCAAAGTAAAGGGTAAAAAAATAGACGTTTTTAAAGATGGTAAAAAGATAGCATCGGTAGGAGCGTTAGGTTATTCAGACTATCCAACTTATATTAAAACGAAAGGAAAGGTTTATGCAGATGAACGAAGAAGACTTTACAAAAAACGACACTCAAAAGACAGAAATGTTACAGGTAGCGATGGATATTACGCAGATAGATTATTATGGTAATCAAAATGGTAAAAATTTTTAATTAAAAATAAAAAACATGACACAAGAAGAACAAGAAGAAGTTAAATTGTTAAAAGAATTGATTGCGGATAAAAGTATTTCTGCTGATGAAAGAGAAATCTACCAAGATGCTCTTAATGAACTAATGAAAAGCGAAAAACCAAAGGCAACGACTACAAAGAGTAAACCAACAACTACTCAACGCAAAACAAGAACGACACCAACAAAAAAAGTTACTCCTGCTAAAACAAAACAAACGGCAACCGATGTTGAAAAGGCAAAAGCCGAAATCAAAGCAAAAACAGGTAAGACTGAAGCCGAATGCGAAAGCATCATTGAGCAATATCGTGCGTTAAGAACAAAAGCACAAGAAGGAAAACGTAAAGCAGAACAAGCAAGTGCAGATAATAAAGAGCGTGTAGGTAAACTTGAAAGAAAAGGTGACATTATCGCAGGTACAAACGAAAAAACTGCTGATGCGGTAATTGAGTCTACTGCAAAAGATGTCGCTGATAAAATTGAAAAACAAGTTGAAGCGATTGAAGCAAAAGCAGAAAAAGAAGCGAAAGCAGAGGTTGCTAAAGACAAATCAATTACAAGTGCCAAAGATAAAAAAGAAGCCGTTGAAGCAATCGTTGATGAACAAGTAAAAAAGAAAACAAAAACTATAGTTAAACGTGTAGTTATTGACACTTCGGCATTACTTACATCTATTGCAAGTTCACTTGGTAAGTTCGACAAGGATTCACAAAAAGAGTTCTTGATTAAGTTGCGTTCAGATATTGACAAATTATTGTCTAAATATGCGTTTGGTGGAATGACAGATGGTGCTACTCAAGTTATGAATGTTCAGCAATCGAATATGTCCTCAAGTTCTGTTAATCCAAGTCAATTTGAACAAGGCGGTGGAGTAAGGATGGGTAGTGATGGTAGAGAATATCCTTATGGTAGTGCGTGGCAATTAGAGCATAACAAAAACAATAAGAATGAGGACTATGAAGTTCCTGCATCAAAACGTAAATATTCTGTTGGTGGTACGCTATTGAGCGGAATGGTTGGTGCGTATGTTGGCTATCAATATGGAAAAAAAGGTAAAAAGGCTTTTAAATTCGAAGATGGAGGGATGATGGCACATGGCGGAGTCGTTGGTCAAGAAATTGTATTCGATGACAATGGTGAAGAGAATACAGGAGTTATTAAAGAAATTCACGAAACTACAGGTGACTATATCGTAAGTACAGACGATGGAAGAACAGTTTTAGTTCAACTTGACCGAGATGTTATTTCATTAGGCGGAATGCGTAAGGCAATGCCTATGGAAGCACCAAGAAAGCGTTTTGGATTCTTTGAAGAAGGTGGTAGAGTTGAAAAAGATAAATATATTGTTGAATGGCTTGAAGACGATATGTTACAATCAGAATATTATGATTCAAATGAATTAGAATTAGCAAAAGAATTATACTATCAAATAAAAGAAACATTATTTTACTATCAAAAACCAAAAATCTTTATTTCAGATAGGAATACGGGTGATGTTATTTTTGGTGAGCAGTTTGAATACGCTCAAGGCGGTGGCATCGGATTCAAAGGTCTTTCAGAGAAAGTTGCACAAAGATACGAAGGCAAAAAAGTACCACCAAAATATCAAGGTGAATACGGAAAGCGTTATTCGGAGTCTGAAGCCAAAGAGGTGGGCGATAAAGTTGCAAGTAAAGTTTACAGAGAGCAAATGGGTCGTAAAATGGCTATAGGCGGAATGACAGAACATGGATTGGAAATTGGCGATGAAATTATGGGTTACACGAAAGATGTAAACGAACTTCACGTTATCAATCGTAAAAACGATGAATGGCATTCTGTAGACCTTGACGATGGAAAGCGTTACGCAGGTGGCGGTGGAATTTCAAATTCAGGTTTGAAAGTTATTTTACAAGAACAAGAATGTCTTAATGGTTCTGTAATAACGGGAGAATATTACATTATGTCTGAAAGAAAAGACTCAAATCGAAAAACTATTTATACTATTATTGATAAAGAAGATGATAAAATATATAATTGTGAGATTCCTACATCAGTAATAATGAATGCAAAAGCAAGATATGATTATGGTGGTAGAGTTGATAGTGAAATCGCTAAATACAAAAAACAATTAATCAATAAGGCGAAAACAAAAGGTTTGTATGAAAATTTTGGTCAAAGTGAAGTAAGAAAACTTGAAGACAAATATGGTTATACAAATGAGGTTCGAGAATTTGATAATTGGGTAATGAATTTCGATTCATCTCAAATGGAATAAATACTTATGCAAATTAATAAGAGGATAAATAGTATATTTGTAAAACAAACCAAAAAATAAAGTTATGTCAGAAGTAAGAGAATTACCACACGAAGTGCTACTTCGTAGATATGGTCTAAACATTTCAGAGTTAAGCAGTCACACGCAACAACTTAAAAAGGATTTAGATAAGACAATTACCTTCATCGTTAACAAAAGCAAAAATGGCAATATCAATTTGACACCTGCCGTTGAAAGCAAAATTGAAACGTATGACAGGTACATTTGCGATGGTATTTTCGAATACCTTGAAAGCAAAGATGTAATTACTGAAGCACAAGCAGAACACTTAAAAGATAAAGCAGATGATGCCCGTGAAGAAGTCATTGACGATTTAAAAGACGATGACCAACAAGGAAACAATGCTCAAAATATTCAGTCCACTAATAATTACAATTCGACATCTTCTTCATCTGATGAGGGAAGTGTAAAGATTGGTTTTTGGGATTGGAAATAAGCACTACCGATTTTGTGATTGGAAGTTCCGTAATTAATTTCAGCCCGATGGTTCGCTATCGGGTTTTTTTGTAATCATACTTTTTGACAGATGAATGATAAAGAAGAAGTAGTTCACGTTGCTATATGTGACTACATAAAAATGAAATATCCAAATACTATTTTTACCTCTGAAAGTAGTGGAATCAGAGTCTATTGGAAACAAGCCAAAACATTAAAACGAATGCGTAGTAGTGCAGGTTTACCCGACATAATGATTTTTGAGCCTCGAAAGAATTACTATGGATTGTTTTTGGAGGTGAAGAGAGATAGTTTTGCCGTTTACAAAAAAGATGGCGATATTGTTACCAATGCACATATTCAAGAACAAGAGCAAATACTTCACAGATTAAAGCAAAGAGGCTATATGGCAGAGTTTGTGAGAGGTTTTGACGATGCTAAAGCAATCATTGACTACTATTTAGGATAATCCACTTAAATTTATTGTACAAATCTATTTTCAACCATTTTTTTGTTAATTTTGTTGAAATTCAATTTAAAAAGTGAAGAACACATCTACAATACTTATTGAAGTTTTGCTGAAGACCATTGATAAGATGGGAATCAAAAAGACGATTCAAGTTTTGGAGGTTAGTCATAGTTATAGCGATGATAGTAAACAACTTGTCCAACTGATTATTCTCAATTCTTGCAATCATTTCGGAATAACCGATACCAATTTAAAAATAGGCAGGGATAATAATCCGAATAGAACTAATGCTATAGGCGTGTGTTCGGTTTTATTGTTGCGTATGGTGAAACTATCTCAAAGAGAAATTTCAGACCTATTACACAAAGACACGACACTTATAAACAAATACATTCGAAAATTCCAAAACCTTGACCCTAACTTTAAAGGAGATGCAGAAGTTTTGCGAAAAATGGAAGAAATAAGATTAGATGTTTTAAAACAATTAGAAATAAACAAATAGTATGGCACAACAGAGAGGTAGACCAAGAAAAACAACCAATGTTGAAAACGCACAAGATGCAGAATTTGAATCAATAACTGATGATGAAGTTATGGGTGAGCCAATCACTCCTATTACGCCAAAGTCAGATAGTGGTTCAGTAGGTGAAGGAACAAATGGAGATTATAATCCATTTGGCGAAAGCGTTGTAGAACGTGATTACGCAACGCCAAAAACGGCAAGTGGTGTAATTGATGAGATTGAGGAGCCTTCTTTCGTTCCACCTTCTTATGAGGACATCATTCAAGACAGAGCAGAGGCAGAGGCAACAGGAGCAAATGATGCGTTTGACAATCCATTTGACAATCCAAATCCTGCAATGAATGACCTTGATAATAAGGACAAGAAAATTGCGTGTGAGTCCCTTGTAGACACAGTTTTGGATGCTTATGAACAAGCACACAGATACGCTCAATATGTTGTAAAAGTAGATGAAGAAACCTTGATGCAAAAACAAGCACAAGGTAAACTTGATTTATCAATGCAGATTCCTGTATCGGAAACAGGAGATACAATGTCTGTAGGTGAATTCGTTGCCAATTACAACGAGCAAAGTGCAAATGCTTTAAAATACGATAAAGACTTCGGCTACAAAGTTAGACCTGCAATGATTCGTGTATTCATGAAACGTGGATGGGGAATGACAGATGAGCAGTTCCTACTTTATATGTTTGGTAAAGACATTGCAATCAAAGTTGGTATTATGTTCCAATTGAAAAAGACAATCAATGGAACTCTTGACACTATAGAAAAGGCTTACAAACGTCAAAATCCGAATGCCTCATCTAATACAAGAGTTTATGAAGAGAATACCTCATCGTCAATAGTAGAAGATGACTACGAAGAAGAAATTTATGTAGCGGAAGAAATGCCTAATCCCGAACCAATGATGCAAGGTGACAACTTCACTCAATCAATGAACATAAATATGCCACAGAATCCTGTAAACCCTTTGGCAGGTCATCCAAAAGAAGTTCAAGACGTACTTCGTAAAAGCAGAAAAAAATAATAAAGGACAAAGATGGAAAAAGCAAAATACACTTTACCGAAAATATTGATTGGCGTTCCAACTTATGATGCAAAAAACTATTGTTTGGATGCGTTTATGGCTAACATCAGTAACTTTACATATCCAAAGTCAAACATCGAAATATTTGTTGCTGATAACTCAAAAACAAACAAGAATGCTTTGATGATTAGGGACAAATTCAAGGTTAAAACATTTTGGAAAGATTACACAGGCGTTCCTGTTATGGAAAAGTTAGCAGACACGCACAATCAAATCCGAAGATATTTTTTAGATAGCGATGCAGATTATCTTCTTCATTTGGAAAGTGATATATTCCCTCCAAGTGATATTATTGAGCAATTACTTTGGTGTAGAAAGCCAATTGTTAGTGGGTTTTATCAAATTTTTGATGGTGCTTGGAGAAATCCTTGTATTCGTAATCAAGACAAAAAGTCGCCACATTTTAACGAGTTTGTTTTCCACTACGAATTAGGAAACTTTCAGCATTGGTGGGTTGATGGAACTCTTAAAGAAACTTTCATTGCAGGGATTGGATGTACCTTAATGAAAAAGTATATCATGAAGCGTTTTGAATTCCGTTGCGAAAAAACGGAGGCAGAAAGCAATCCACCCGATACATACTTTGCTGAAGATTTAAGATTGGCAGGAGTAACAAATTATGTTCACACAGGTCAATTGTGTTTCCATTGGAACAGAGAGGATTGGGGTCGTCACTTCAACTTCATCAAATACGAAAAATCAGAATAATTAATCACTAACAAATAAATAACGATGAGTAAAATAGTCAACCTTTCGCAAAAAGAAGAAAAAGAAACGGAAATTTTGTCAAAACGCATTATGCCGAAGACAGATTTCGAGAAAATTATCGAACACGACAAATTGTATTTCAATACATTGAATCAAGCGTTGGAGTTCAATTTGATTAAGCAAAACATTTTGGGAGAAACTTGTCAAAAATTGATGGCAAATCAAACCAAAGATTCGATTGAAGCAAACATTCACACACTTACAGATTGGGCAGAAACTCAATTAAAAGTATTGGATATGCAAGGTAAACTTCGCATTCAACAGAAATTGATTGAGGACAAAGAAACGCATTTTCAAAATGTATTCATGCCTCAATTTATCAAAGAATCAAAAGATGCAAAAGAGAATTCAAGAGAGATTTTCGACAAAGTTCAAGATTGCATTGATGCGGAAAAAGAAGAGTTCAAAGAAATCGTTCACAAAATGAGATACGAACTTGCTTGGTGGAATAAATGTTCTGATGAGCAACAAAAGAATGATGAGTTCTTAATTCAAATTTACAAACCATTGAAACGACTTGTTTCTGCTTACGAAGACCGCCAAAAAGAACTTGACGAAAACGCAAAATATAGCAAGTAATGTCAGACATTTACCAATTCTTTACGGACTTTCAAGAGAAAATGTATATGGAGCATTCCTATACAATGGACAAATTGAATCCCGTTACTGATTTTTGGTATTACGATAAGTATAAAGGTCAAAAGGTTTTTACAGAACTTGGCTACCATAGTTACCATAAACACTATGCAGAAAAATTTAACGATTTAAGACATAGTGTAAAGAAGGTGTTAGAGATTGGAGTGTTCAGAGGTCATTCGCTATTGATGTGGCATGATTACTTTCCTAATGCCGAAATTTATGGTATTGACATTTCTTTTGAATGGCACAACATGGGTATTAATGCAGTAGAGTTGTGTAAGGACAAAAAAAGAATTCACCTTCTTGAAGCAGATGCTTGTACACATCAAACATTACAAATTGTAAAAGAAAAATGGGGTGATGATTTTGACATTATACTTGACGATGCGAGTCATCATCCTTTTCATCAAGCGTGGGCGTTGCTCAACTACAAAGACCTCTTAAAAAAAGATGGTGGAATTTTTGCTATCGAAGATGTTTTTTATAGTCAAATGTTCCCAAGAAACTTTTTACCAACTTTCGATACAGGAATGAATCTGTTTAAAGACAAGCAATATTTCTTTGATGAGTTTATCAAGTTCGACTTTGAGATGGAAGACATCTACAAATATGGGTTTGGATTTAATGACTTGGAAAGTGTTAATGACCTAAAAAGAAATTGGCATATCGAAGGAAGACTACCAACCGAGCAAAATATGGTATTTAAAGATGTGGATATGCAAGGTAAAGATGTGAATTTTGCATACAATGACAGACAAGCAATAATATTTTTTAAACGCAAACAATGAAGTTAGGAGTTACATACAATATTTTCGATGGAGAAGAGATGCTTTTCTTTAGCCTTCGCAATCTTCGACCAATGGTTGACCATATCAATGTTGTTTATCAGACGATAAGCAATTTCGGTAATGAGAATGAAAACCTTGAAGAGCAATTGCATAAATACGAAAGAGCAGGTCTTATTGACAAGTTGTATAAGTATGAGCCTACGTTTGAAAAGAACGAGGATGGCACTATCAAGTGGCAGAATGGACAATTGAATGAGATTGAAAAAAGAAACATTGGATTGGGCATTTGCCGTGCTTTCGGTTGTGATACAATGATGACCCTTGATTGTGATGAGTTGTATGACCCCGAAGAGTTTAAATGGGCAAAAGAAGATTTTGAGAATGGTGGCTACGATACCTCATTTGCTAAAATGTCTACATTCTACAAAGAGCCTATTTACAGACTTTTTCCGAAAGAAGAATACTTCGCACCTTTGTTTTACAAAATACGTCAAGACACAAAGTTTGGTTATGAAATGCCATTTTATCCTGTTCAATTAGACCCAACAAGAAAAGTGAAGGCAGGTTACGCTCGAATCTATGAACGTGAAGAGATTGAGATGCAACATTTTGCCTATGTGAGAAATTCAATTGAAAGGAAAGTTATAAATTCGTCTTCTCAAAGCGATGCAATTTCGATGCAGAAAGTTATTTATCATTACAATAACTTCAAAGATATTAACGACAACGCATTGCTTATTGGTGGACAAAATTTTGGACTAATCAAAGTAGAAAACAAGTTTAATATTGAGTTATGAGAGAAGCGTTATTAGGTGTAGCCGTAGGGAAAAAAGGAATTGGTAAGACCTATACTACACTTTCAGTAATTAATCAATACATAAAGGGAAGTTTAAGTGTTAAGCCTCGCAGGGCATTGATATTGGATGTAAACGATGAGTTTCAAGAAATTAAAGCCATTCGTCTTAAAGACGTTGAACTATTCACATTCCACCCTAAAATAGAATGCCGTAGAGTTAGACCATACAATGATGATGGTTCTAAAATGACCTTGAGCGAAATTGCAAATGCTCTTTGGCATATTCTTGGAGTTTATAAAGGTGGTTTGCTTTTGATTGAAGACATCAACAAATATGTTGGTGATTACTTGAGCAATGACCTTGTAGGAGCAATATGTACAAACCGACATACGAGCCTTGACATTATCATGCACTATCAATCAATTGGTAGGATTACGACAAAGATTTGGCAAAACATAAATTGGTTACGTTTCCATAAGAATACAGATAGCGTAGACCGACATAAGAAAAAGTTTGAGGACAAGTGGGAAGCATTTAAGATTTGTGAGATTCTTGTAAACAAGCAATACTTTGGAGGTAACTCAAGATTCTATGTCACTTTTGATTGTGACCAAGAAAAAATTTATGGAACTTTCAGCGACAAAATGATTACAGAGGCAATAGATGAATACATTGCACTCAATTACAGACTTAAAGTAAAGCCATTGCTTAATCAGACAAATAGTCAAGGAAAGAAAGTTTATAGCGTGGTAACTGCAACCGCTCACGTTAAAAAAGAACTCATTCAAATGTATATTAAATAGACTTTGTCCATTTAATTTCAACGCATAACCTCTTGATTTTCAAGGGGTTTTTTTGTTTTTCAACGCTTTTCAATTTTATATCAAAACATAACTCATAGCAAGAGTCTATATATTTGTCTTGAAAGTTTCCATCTTTGGAGGTGGAGATAAAAATTAATTATTAACATTTAATTCGTTTACGATGAACTCTAATTTTAAAGGAATGTTGTGGACAGCAGGTGCAGTAGTTGTTGGGATTTTAGTTGCAAAACTTATCCAAGACAAACTTATGCCAACTGCTGAATAGTCTTTTTGCAAAGACACACAAGAAAATTGCCATTTAGGTAGTGCAAAAGGGGACTTCACCCCTTGAACAAAAGATAAATAGATTTAAAAAAATTCAAAAACTCAACAAAATGAATCTTCGTGATTATTTTGCTCAAGCACAAGACGAGGCTAACGAAAACTTCTTCAACTATGGAGGATTCGAGTCTGATGATTATTCTTTTGCAGGTGATGATGCTTATGATGGATTTTATGGTGATGATGATATGTCTAATGCCGATGGTATGGATATGTCTGATGGAGGTAATGCTTCACCAACTTCACAACCATATATCGTTGTTATCAAAAACACTAACACCGCAACTGCTTACCCTGTAACAATCTTGGGTGCATACAATACTTTGTCGTACACATCGCCAAACTATCAAAACACCGCAGCGATTTCGATTACTATGGGTATTAGTGGTATTACTTATGACCAATTCTTGTATCAGTCAATGAACAAGCCATTCGTTGTAGGTCTTACTTACTTCCAATCATCGACTTCTAACCAAGTCCTTGAAACTTTAACGCTTATTCAACAAGATGTTAATGGTAACAACAACCAAAAGACGTTAGTACCTACAATTGACCCATATCAGCAACAATCAACAATCATCGCTATTAAATTCACATACAAAATTGATGGATTTACAAGTGTTGTATTGTCTTCATTGTTTGCATCAGCAACTGCGAAATTATATTTCTACCCTGCTGAAACATCTACTATTGCTCGTACCCTTACAGGTCAACGTGCAGTAGCAGGATATGGTAATCCAAATATCATCAAGTCTGATAAAGTTGTATTATCAAGCAAGGCTTTAAGAGCGTTGCGTGGTGGTCGTTAATTCGAGTCTGCTTTAGCAAACAAAATGTATTAGATAAACCTTTTCGGTTTGTCCACCTTAAAACAAGGTGTCTTTCACATCGAAAGGGTTGGCGATTTAATTGTTGCTAACCCTTTCTTTTTTTAATTTTCGATATGAAAAAAATAAGTATTTACGAATATTATGCACATAATTGCCCTGCTGATTCTTACGAGTTAATCAGTAAAGATGGGAAATATAGACGACCTGCTTCTCAAAGAGAGTTAGAACGTATGTTGAAGGATTATGTGAATAAGAATGGTGAAAAAGGCTTGGTCGAATTGGCAAAAATACATCCCGATTCAGACCTTATCAAACTTGTATGCGATTGCAATAACAAGGATAAAAAACAAGAGAAAAAAGAAAATTTCTCAAACGCTAACGGAATTACGGATAGTCAAACCGAAACGATTAATCTTTCCAAGATGATGATTTATGGAGGGTTCATTTTAGTTGGTATTGCTTTAATAATGAAAAAATGATTTATCAAAAATTCAACTTTATGGATAGTTACTCAAACGCAAGTGGTAATCGTAGAGATTCTATGGTATTGAGTCAATTAGGTAATGTCATTACGGCAGAACCTAAAGCAGTTCAATACGCATTGGAAGAAGCAGGTGTTAAAGTTGCTAAAAATCCAACACGAAGAGATTTAGTACGAGCAATCGTTGCTAACAAAAAAAATAAAAAAATGGTGCAAAACTTGTCAGCATTGATTACGGCAAGTACACAATCAACATATTCCAACTTTGGTGAGGATGATGAATTATTACCTTTAAATAAACCAACATCAATTACTAATCCAAATGCACAAACAGAACTTGCAAAAGGAAAAAGTAGTGATTGGTTAAAGAAAATTGGTTCTTTTTTTCAGCAAGGAAAAACTAACAGACAATCGGGAGCAAATACCAAAAAAAGCACAACTTCAGAGGAAAGTGGTTTTAAAAGATTTGCAGATTGGTTTACAAAAAACAAAGACACTATTAATGATGTAGGTCAGACTCTTTACAATAGTTTAGGTAAAGGCAATCAAATCCCAACAGGAGATGGTGGTGGAGGTGACTACAATACAGGAAAACAACCAATGCCAAACAAAACAAAAGTATTTATTGCGGTTGGATTAGTTGCGGTTCTTGGTTTAGCATATTACTTTTTAGCAGGAAAAGGTAAAGGAAAAGGAAAAGGTAAATAATGACAAGAGTAGAAAGAAATACACTAACTGATAACGCCAAAAGAATAAAATCTTATGGTGCTGATGGTATTGTAACCGAAGTGAAATCAAAAATGGAGGACAATATCAAAGGAGCATTAATTGGAGGTGGTATTGGACTTCTTATCGGAATCGCAACAAGAAAAAACTTAATTGTTAGTGGAATAATTGGGTTAATATTGGGAAGGTTTATATTTAAAGCAAGTTAAAATGATTAGTGCAAACAAATTATACAGAGAGAGTAAAAGCGAATTGTCTTTTAAACAATGGTTAAAAAATACTCAAAACAAAGGTATTTTGGAAGACCACGAGAAAATGTATAACATGATTGAGTCGGATGATTCGGATTATTCTTATGAAAATGATGAGCAGGATTCAACAGATTTAAAACAATATTCTAAAAAATCCACAACAAGTCAAGATTCGAAATCCAAATTGGGCATGGTTAACATACTTGGTCTTATTGGAATAGGTTTATTGATTTATGGTTTAAGCAGAACAAAAGCAGAGTAATGATTCAAAATATAACTCTTAACGACAAACCAACAAAACTGAAATTAGTTATTGAAACTAATCGAAGGGAGAAAATATGGATTCAAGTTAAGGATGCCAATAGAAAAAACACATACTATACTAAACGCTATGGTTTTGTGGATGGTAAACAAGAATTCTTTGTTTTAATGCCTCAAGCACCGCAAGAGGCTACTATTCTTGTCTTCAATGACACTAATGGTAAAATGCGTAGAGATAATTCATACAAAGTAACATCTGTAGAGGCTCTACCTTACAAAGTGCCTTCATATTCTTTTAGTAAGAAGACACAAGCGTTTGTAAAATTTGCACAAGAATTCTCTGATGAATGTGGATATTTATCCTCTTCAGCACAGGGAGATATATATATGAGTAACAATGGTCGATTCCGAATTGACTATTTTGACCAAATAAGAAGCGTGAAAGGTGTAGTCTTAAAAACACCTGCAAGAATTTCCCAAGTTAATGGGAGAATAGAAGTAAGTGCTGAAATGTTCAGAAATTATACCATTCCTATGCGAATGGCTATTTTGGCTCACGAATATTCTCACTACTACTTGAACAGAAACCCATCAAATGAGGTCGAAGCCGATTTAAACGGATTGAACATCTATTTAAAATTAGGCTATCCAAAGATTGATGTGTACAATGTGTTTTTGAATGTTTTTAAAACTGCTCCCTCTAATGGTAACAAAAAGAGATTTGAAAAATTAGACAAGGCAGTCAAAAATTTTACAAGATAAGAAATGGCAATTACAACAAATACGGGTTCAAACGAAACGACAAAATTAATCATTTATGGTTTTGTGGGGTTGGCAGTTCTTGGAATTGCTTATTTCGGTATTATAAAGCCTATCTTAAATAATTTAGGTATTACAAAAGATGCTCAAGATAGAGAGGCAGATGATAGTAAAGGGAATATGGAAAAAACGCAAGTTTTAAGCGATTTGCTTTACCTTCAAAATAAAAATAAAGTGACAATATCAAGTGCTAAAGCAAATAGTGCGGTATTGGATATTTACAACGCCAAATGGGGCGGTTGGGGAGGTCTTTCAGATGTTGAAGACCAAGCCGTTGGAGCAATTACTTCAGCAGGTTCTTTAGTTAATGTTAGTTATATCGCTTCGGTATTTCAAAAGACTTATAACAGAGAACTTTATGCTTATTTAGATACATTCCTTGAAAGTAGTAATTGGAATGATTTAGATGCTTACTTTAAAAAAACAAAGAAATTTTAATGAAAAGCACGAAAGATACAATTATTGTTGGTGCAAGTATTTTATTACTTGTAGGAGGTTTGTTTTTTGTTGGTAGAACAATTATTAGCAGAATGAAAGGTCGTAGAGAGGATGAAGCGTCAACTCTTTTAGCAGGTGAAGAAGGAAGTGGTGATACATTACTTACACCTTCTGAAGAGGCTGAAGCAAAGAACTACAAGCCAAAAGATGATGCCAAATATATTCATGACCGAATAGCAGGATGGAAAGTTCCTTTTGTTTATTACGATGAAGAAGTAAATGGAGTAATAGCAAAACTTACAGATGCCAAATTAAAGAAATTGGCAGACTATTATAAAACTACATACAAAAAGAGTTTGTATGCCGCTTTAGATGAAGAATGGGACTACTATAGTGGTAATCAATATAAAGGTTCTATGAATCGTTTAAGTAATTTGAATAGAAGATAAAACATAAGAAATGAAAAATAATTGGGTCATATTAGGTTTAGTAGCAGTTGGTGCTTACCTTATTTACAAAAAAATGAGTAAACCAACAGATAATGGGAATGGGAAAGAAATTGCTCCCCCTCCTGTAGGCTCAAAACCGCCTATAAGTCCAAGACCTACAGGTACAACAACTGAACAAGTAGTAATTCAAGAAGAACTTTAAATAAATAAAAATGAAAAAAAATTCAATATTATTAGTAGTAGGTATTATTGCAGTAGGTGCAGTAGGATATGCAATTTACAAAAGCATCACGAATGCAAGAGATGCCAAAGACAATAAATAAATAATTCATCAAATGAATAAAGGACTAAAAATAGCACTTATTATTGCAGGTATTGGTGCAGTTGGTGTCGGAGGTTATTTAATATACAAAGCGATTAAAAAAAATCGTGATGAAAAAGATGATGACCAAACACCTGTAGTTGACCCACCTGCAAATGTTCAAGGAGGTAATGAAAACTCAAATGAGAAAACACCTTTTACAAATAAAGCACAGGGAAATCTTTTCCGTGAATGGGTTAATAAATTTTATCCTTCATACGCATCAAGCAATGACTTGAGCGTAAGTGGTGATATTGATAACACTTTTATGCGTAAGGCTTGGGGCAAGTATGGTGAAACATATAAAAAAGGCTCTCCAAACTTTTTAAAAGTAAACGGAAATGCAATTCCATCGAAGTTATTGAGTGCATACAACGTAAGAAAAGATAAAGGCGTTTTAGGCAGTAACTCAAGTGGTGCAGTTTACTTAAGAACAATTACTTTAGGTAAAATTGACAATAAGGATGTCTACGCATATTTTTATTCAAGTGGCAATGTAAATTTCCTTAAAGGAGGAAAAAAATTGACATCGGGTAAATGGTGGGATGACACGAAACAAATCAATATTGAAAATAAAAATTACAAAGGAGACAATTTCTATAATTCCGCTTTTAAAGTATTTACGGCTTTTAAACAAGGTTCTGAAGCGATTGCAAACATTACAAGTGGTGGCATTCCACCTACTTTTCCTTTCGATGGAAACTTAAAATCAGATTTAGATGCCCCTGCAAGAAGAGGATTAGATTTAGATATGAATATTATTGATTAATTATGAAAAAGAACAAGACTTTAATTATCGGAGGAGTGGCAGTAGGAATTCTATTGTTACTTTATTTACGCAGAAGAAATTCATCAAGCGACCAAGTTGTTAAAAGTGCAGATGCAGGAAATGCAGGTGCAGGAGGCGGTGGAGGCATCGGTGGCGGTGGCGGTATGTTTGGAGGCGGTGGCGGTTCGGCTTTACCTCCTGTTGTTGGTATACCTGTCCCTGTTCCTACTCAAACACTTCGACCATTAGTAAGTCCTATTTCAAGACCTATGTTTGCAAGACCGCAAGTGAGTTATATTGATTCAAGACCTACAACAAGTCCTGTTTCAAATATAGCACCAAGCGTAGCACCAAGTGTTTCTCCAAACATTCCAAATTTACCAAACATTCAAGCACCTTTACGTTCTAATTTTTTAACATTTGATGGGAACTATAGTCAATCAAGAGGATTGGATTTTGGTGGTATTGTAGAATAAATATTTTACTATGAAAACGAAAAAGTATTCTGACGAAGATAATTCAAGAACGGATGTAAACGGGGCATGGAAGCCTTTAAGTCCGCTTTCCAAAGATTTCGATTTCTTTTCGGGAGATGACGATTCGTTTTCATTTATTTCTCAAAAAAAAGACTTTTATAATGCCGTTGACCCTCTTACCGCAGTAATAGAATTAGGTAGTAAAACTATTGAAACAGTTGGTAAAGAAGCAGAGGCTTTAGGAAATATTGTAACTGCCAAACAACAAAGAAAAACGGCTGAAACAAAGTTGGCGGAAATTGGCGGAAAAAGGTCGGCACAATTAAGAGAATGCGAAAATAATAAAGCATATAAAAAATTCGCAGACCCAAAATATAGAAGAAATAAAATTGCTAATTGTCAAGCAGAAGTCAATCAAAGAATTGATATTGAAGAGGCAGAGCAACGTGATATAATTAGAAAATCACTTGAAATAGAGAGAACGAAATCATCTTCAATTAAAAGTGATTCATCAACAAAAAAATTCCTTGTTATAGGTGGTATTGCATTGGTTGCAATATTTTTGATTAGTAGTAAATTTAAAAAATAGAATATGTTGAATAGACCATCAGTAATAGAACTTGATACTAATCAGTTTGATAATTTCTTGGGAAATCGAGGTAAAGCAAGAAGAGATGCAAGAAGAGCAGAAAAATTAGCACAAGGACAGACACAAACAAATGTTCCTGTAGACCCAATGATTGCAGGTGCATTACCTATAGAAATAGGAAAGAAACCGAAACCTTCTGATACATTAGGCGTTCCAAAACCTTCTGAAACAGGAACAACTAAAACCGCAGATGCAGGTTCATCAGATACAACCGATGAAACTTTTTTAAGCAAACATGGAAAGCACATTGTAATTGGTGTAGTTGTTCTTTTGGGAGGATATTTGATTTATAGAAAAATAAAAAGTAATAAATAATAAAAATAGAAAATATGTGTGGATGCAGTTCAAATTTTGATGGAGATAACGAGTACGATAACTTCGCTTCAAACAGACCAAAAGTAATGGTTTATGATGATGCTAATTTAGACCCCGATGGGTTTAATAACTTTACGTCAAACAGACCAAAAGTAATGGTTTACGATGACAAAAATTTAGACCCCGATGGGTTTAATAACTTTACTGATAAACCGATGAGTTATAACCTTGATGACAATGGTTTTAACAATTTTGGTGGTAAAGGTAAAGCGAGAAGACAAGCAAGAAGAGATGCTAAAAATGGTGTTTCTACAGACCCAACAACAAAATCTGCTGATGCAGGAATAGGTGATGGAACTACAGATACAGATAAAAATTCGTATGGAACTGAATCTTGGTTTTCAAACAATTGGATTTATCTTCTTGGTGGACTTGCGGTTGTTGGAGTTGGTTACATGATTTACAAAAAACGTAAATAAAAAGAAATGAAAAAGGTATTTATTGCAATCGGAGCAATTGGATTAGGATATGGTATTTATCAATACTATGTGACTCAAGGTGCTATCTTGTATAACTACAAGTATCGCATTCTTGGCGTTACTATCAAAAAAGCATCCTTAAAAGAGGTTGAATTACAAATTGATATTGAAGTCATTAACGATTCTGCAATAACTGCTACTTTGACTTCTTATTATTTTGATATTTATTTGAATGGTCAAAAGGTTGCGGTTGTTCAAAATGCTTCGTTGAATCAATTCTTACAAAAGAATGGAGGAACGTCTTATTTCCCAATGATTGTAAAGATTGACCCTAAACAATTCGTTTCGGGTAATGTCCTTTCGGGATTACTACAAAGCGTTAAAAATAGCACCATTGAGCAAAGAGGCTATTTTGGATTTAAAAAAGGAATTTTAAAGTTTAACAAAATACCATTTAATTATACTTACAAGGTGAAGGATTTTATGTAAATTTACAAAACAAACCAAAGTAAATTTATATGGACATCGTAAAAACTACGTCAGAGATAATGCTCAAAGCAATTAAGAATTTTGCAAAAGAATTCGAGGTTGCAGAAACAAAGACTCAATTGATGATTCAATCTTCAGATGAGCAATGTACACCAACTTACAAAGTCTTGGTGGACAACAAAGTAAAGAGAGAGGTAACATTCAATCAGATTTTGAATGTGAAACTTGACTTTTTAGGAAGGGAAATTATTTCTACACCTTTTATCTCAAGTTCATTGAGAAAATTGCGTAGAGAGCAAGGATGTGGATGGGAAGACGTAAGTGTCTTAATCTACATTCAAAAAGAAGAGCAGGAAGTTCCTAACCTTTACTTTTTTGAAGGAATTAAACCAATAAAGCCAATCACGTTTGATTATTTGTTTGGCGATATGAATTAAAATATAAACAATGGCAACACCGATACAGAGTGTAACGATAAAAACAATAACTACGTCACCGACTACGTTACAGAATTTAAACTCAATTTCTATTTTGAATGGGAATGCAACGAATTCATTAACGATAGGAATAAGTGGTAGTGCTGATGTAATTACATTGACAACAGGTCAAAGTGTTACTTTACAATCATCTACAGGATTTGTATTACCCGATTTAACAATTACAGGAACGGGATTAAGTGCGAACATTGTAACGACATAAAAAATGTCAAAATATAACATTTAGAAAGGAGAGGATGAGTATCAAATGCTACTCCTCTTTCTTTTTTAAGATAAGAAATAAATGACATGGCAGAAAATAGTTTTGTAAGCATATTTGGTAGCGGTGGTGGCGGAGGTTCAGCACCTGCTTCTTGTTGTTGGATAGTTCAATGTGGAACGGGTGTTTTGTCAACAAATAGGATTTGTGCAACGAATGTTGCAAGTGGTTGTTTTTCAACAACATTCGGAACAAAAAACACTTCGAGCGGTAATTACGCAGTCGTTTCGGGCGGAATCTGCAATACATCAAGCGGACTTCGTTCAATAAATGTGGGGGGATTTAAAAACTTAAATAACTCTTTTGATGGATTCATCGGTGGAGGAAATTGTAATGCTATTTGTAATACAACGAGCGGATGTTATGCGTATGGAGCCGTAGTTGTCGGTGGAGTTGGTAACAATACGTTTGGAGGAACTTGGTCATTAGCATCTTGTTGTTTTAGTGTTGCACCAACTATTTGTACTGCAGGACAATACTCATTCGTTGGGGGAGGATTTCAGAATAAAGCAACTGCTTGTTTTTCTTCTGTAGTTGCAGGAAATTTAAACTCTATTATTTCATGTGGAGTATGCTCATATATCGGAGGAGGTCAAGGAAATTGTATTTGTTCAAATTCGGGTGGAGGTGTAATAAATGGTGGAGTAAACAACATGATTTTTGGGATTGCCAATAATACAATTGGCGGTGGTTGTGCGAATTGTGTATGTAATGGTATTTCATCAAACGCAACCATAGGTGGAGGAAGACAGAACAAAATTTATTCTACCTATTCTTTTAATTATCAAACAATTTATAGCGGTTCAACAATTGGTGGGGGTTATGCCAATACAATTAATGAATCATCAAGTGGTTATTGCAATACATATTTTGCAACTCATACAATTGGTGGTGGATTTGGAAATACCGCAGGTTATAATTCAGTATCTGCATATATTAATGAATTACCAAGTTTTATCGGTGGAGGATGGGGAAATAGTTCAACAAACAAAGGAACAACTATTTCGGGCGGTGGTTCTAATACTTCAAGTGCTATTTATGCAACCATTGGTGGTGGATTTGCAAACTTATCATCGGGACAAAATTCAGTAGTTGCAGGAGGAAATGGTAATACTGCATCGGGAGTTGCATCGGGAATTTTGGGAGGACAAATTAATGTTGCATCTTGTGCTTGTTCTTTTATAGTAGGTAGTGGAATCACATCAGATAGAGCCTGTACTACTTTCGTGAATAATTTATCAATTAAATCAATACCTACTTCAGCACCTGCTCAAAGTGGTGCGGTTTGGAGGTGTACTACTGATAATACTTTAAGAATTGTGCCTTAAAGGCAAAATATAAAATTTAAAAAATGGCAGAAAATAGTTTTGTAAGCATATTTGGTAGCGGTGGTGGCGGAGGCTCTGCACCTGCTTCTTGTTGTTGGATAGTTCAATGTGGCACAGGGACTACATCAACAAATAGGATTTGTGCAACAAATGTTGCAAGTGGTAATTTTTCAACAACTTTTGGAAAAGGCAACACATCGAGTGGAGATAGTGCAACAATTTCGGGCGGAGTGAATAATTTAGCGAGTGGACTTTCAAGTGTCATTGGGGGCGGAGGTACAAATACGTCATCGGCTTGTTACGCAACAATTTCGGGCGGATATTGCCATATTGCTTCGGGAGTAGCGAGTTTCGTTGGGGGCGGACACACGAATGTTGCTTCAGCAAGAGATGGAGCAATCGTGGGCGGTTCGGGGAATCGTTCCATCGGATGTTGCAGTTTCGTAGGGGCAGGATTCAATAACTCGGCTTGTGGAAGTATCAGTTTCGTAGGGGCAGGAGTGGCGAACACAACGAGCGGTTATAATTCCATCGTAGTTGGCGGATATTCAAACGCATCCATTGGTTTACGTTCCGTAATCGTGGGCGGAAACCGAAACTATAACAACGCTATTGGAGGTTTTATCGGTAGCGGTAACTGCAATGCCACTTGTAACTTAACAAGTGGATGTTTGGCTTATGGAGCGGTAGTTGTCGGTGGTGTAGGTAATAATACTACAGGAGGAACATGGTCTTTGGCATTGTGTTGTTTTTGCGTTGCACCTACTTTATGTAACGCAGGACAATATTCTTTCGTTGGGGGCGGATTTCAAAATAGAGCAACTGCAAGTGCATCAGTAATAAATGGAGGATGTTTTAACACTTCGAATGGTGTTTCAAGTTTCATTGGGGGTGGCACAAGTAATTGTGCATCTCAAAGTTATGCAGTAGTTGGTGGAGGTTATCTTAATTGTGCATCTCAAAGTTATGCGGTAGTTGGTGGGGGTTATACAAATAAGGCATTGTCTTTTAATACTTCTATTTTAGGAGGTAATGGTAATACGGCTTGTTCTATATATGGAACAATAGGCGGAGGTCTTGGTAATACATTGAGTAACTATAGTTCAACTGCATCTACAATTGTAGGTGGTCAATCAAATACAATTAGTGGTGCGTATAGTGGTGGATGTGGTACTTCAACTATATGGTCAGCATTTATAGGAGGTGGATTCGGTAATATAATTAGTCAAAATGTTGCTAATTTATGTTCTAATAATTTTTTAACACATACCATAGGTGGTGGTTATAATAATACGGCAGGTTACACAACAGGTTCGGGTTACTATCAATCTTGTTTTCCAAGTACAATAGTTGGTGGTTATGGTAATGTTTCATCGGCAAGTGGAACATTTGTAGGTGGTGGTAATAGTAATAGTGCTACATATTTGTGTGCAACAATTAGTGGAGGGTCAAGTAATAGTGCATCATCTCAAGGCTCAACAATTGCAGGTGGTTCACAAAATAGTTCCTCGAATTTTGGGACATTTGTAGGTGGAGGTAATCTTAATACTGCAAGTGGTTGTTTATCAGGAATTTTAGGAGGAAGAAGTAATATTGCTTCAAATGCTTGTGCATTTATTATTGGTTCTAATATCACATCAGATAGAGTTTGTACAACATTCGTGAATAATTTATCAATAAAAAACATACCTTGTTCATCTGCAGGTTTACCAAGTGGTTCGGTTTATAGAACAGGTATTGCGTTAAATATTGTACTTTAAACAAAGGGAAAAAATATTGTGTAACTTTACAAAACATAAAAAATAAAAATGGCAAAGACAACAACTAAATCAACGACAACGGCTACGGCTACTTCAACGTGGAGTACGTTGCATATTTTCGGATATGGTGAAACTCAATTAATTGGAGCAGATTTTAATAAGAAATTTTCTTCATCTGTATTAACTTCGGTTCAAGCGGTAGTTGATAATGTTTATTCATTTAAACCCGTTGATAATCCTGCAAATGAAGAGTATCATGCAATCAATATCTTTAACGATATGTTTGCAGATTGGCAAACAAAAGATTCATCCACACAAGGGTGGAGAACGGAGTATTCTGAATTAGATGCAACATTAATTGATGCTTTGGTAGCAGAAATCGTTGCTTATGTAGAACCAACTATCGAAGTTGTAGAAGAAGTAACAGAAACGCCAACTACAGAAGTAACAGAAACGCCAACAAACACGGCAAACATTTAATTTAAAGCAATAAACAATCAAACCAAAAAAGAATGAAAGCAAATATTATTTTCTCTATTGAAGGAGGCATAGGCAAATCCATTATGGCTACCGCAGTATGCGAGGCAATTAAAAAGCAATATCCAAAGGATAATTTAATTGTCGTTACCGCATACCCCGAAGTTTTTGTATGTAATCCAAATGTTGACAAATGCTTGTCGCATACTAACCTTAATTATTTCTACCAAGATTTTATTGAAGGTCAAAAAGTAAAAGCATTTTTGCATAATCCATACCAAGAAACAAGTCACATTCAACAAGAGTGTCATTTGATTCAAACTTGGTGTGAAATGTTCGGAATTAAATACAATCGTGAAATGCCAAAACTTTATTTGAGCAATCGTGAGGAAAATTTTTATGCTACACAATATCAAAGCGAAAAACCATTGATGGTTCTTCAAACAAATGGTGGAGGTGCAGACCAACCATTAAAATACTCTTGGATGCGTGACATCCCAAATGCAACGGCTCAAGAAGTCGTTAATCATTTTGCGAATGAATACACTATTGTACATATTCGAAGAGAAGACCAATTACCATTAGAAAACACTACACCAATTGCAACGGAATTCCGTTCATTGGCAGTATTAATCAAATTATCTACTAAACGCTTGTTTATGGACTCTTTTGCTCAACACACGGCAAAAGCATTAGACATGAATAGCGTTGTTTGTTGGATTGGTAATAAGTCAAGTGTTTTTGGTTACGAGAGTAACATTAACATTCAAGCGAATAAAGAAACGGCAGTTCCCGAATTAAAGCAATCAGTATTTTCGAAATACAACATTACGGGTAACTTGTTTGAGTTTCCTTATAACGAAGAGAAAGAGATTTTCACTACGGAATCCATTATTCAATCCTTAACTGAATTATAATGAGTTTAGAGAAGATTTTCTTTCAAAGCAGTATGGCGAGAAGTGGTTCTACCATTTTTCAAAATATCATTGGGCAAAATCCCGATTTTTATGTAACACCCACAAGTGGCGTGTTAGAATTAGTTTTCGGAGCGAGAGCCAATTTTACTAATTCACTCGAATTTAAAGCACAAGACGCTAAACTTATGGAGGCAGGGTTTATAAACTTTTGCAGACATGGTATAGAAGGCTTTTACGAGGGTTTGACATCAAAAAAGTATGTCATGGACAAAAGCAGAGGATGGGCAGTTTACAGACCATTCTTGAACGAATTTTATCCTAATCCAAAAATCATTTGTTTGGTTCGTGATTTAAGAGCAATTGTAAGTTCATACGAAAAGATTTATCGTAAGAATCCATTGAAACACGACCCTATAAGGGATGATTCTACAGGTAGAGGCACAATCGTGCATAAAAGAGTAGATGAGTGGATGAGTGCAACGAATACGATTGGTAGAGGTGTCGAAAGAATACAAGAAACGATTCGTTTAGGTCATGATGACAAAATTTTGTTTATCAAGTATGAGGATTTATGTTTGCACCCCGAAAAAGAAATGAAAAGGGTTTACGACTATTTAGAGATTCCTCATTTTGAACACGATTTTGATAACATCAAACAAATTACAAAGGAAGATGATGAGGTTTATGGTTTAACAACGGATTTACATACCATTAGACCTGCTTTATCGCTTCCACAACCCGATTATAAACAAATTTTAGGTCAAGATATTTGTAATTGGCTTCACACCAATTACCAATGGTATTTTGAGAAGTTTAACTATAAGAAATAAAATGATGCCTGTAAGTAAAGCGTATACTGATTTGAAAAGAGAAATTGACGAAATAAAGAAAAGCGTTGATGAACAAGGGAAAACCATTAAAAAGATTCATCAAGCCATTGTTGGGGATAAAGACTTTGGTCAAGAAGGTATGGTGGATATTATAAAGAAACACGATAAATTCATTGAAAGCCAAAAGTTTATGTGGGCAAAAATATATGGTGGAATCGCAGTAGGTTCTGCCATTATTGGATTATTATTTAAACTTGCATTCGGTTAAAAGATGTTGAACGACAGAAACATAGTATCAGAGAATTCATTTACCTTGAGATTTACAAATCCTACAGGTACGGCTGATAGCGTGTATTTATTTCAATTGGGAGCAGAACCAACGGCTACTACGATTATTACAACTCAAGTAAATGGGGTATCTTATGAACAGATAAATGAGAGTCAAAGTGGTGCAGTTTATCTTATCAATGGGTTAAGTGTTAATGTGCTTTCCGCTCCTTCAGTTAATCAAAAGGTAGTTCAACTTTTAAGACCTTTTAGTTTTACTAAAGAGGATGTTAATGGTGATTTGGTAGAAATACAAAAGTTTCAAGCAGTAGACCCTTTTCAGAGGCAATATAGTTACTCTTTCGTTGATTTAGTTGACGATGGAGAACAATTTGCTTTAGATGGTAGCGTTTTATTCACTTACACCATAGAGGCGAATACGTCTGTTAATGTGACGTTTAATTACATTGAAGTAAAAAATTCAAACTTTGATACGGAAGAGGGGAAAAAAGAGTTGGCAGTAAATATTGAAGAAAACAAACAATTAGAAGAAAATGCTCTTTACGCAGGTAAAAGAGAACTTGTGATTAATTCAAATGCAGATTCTACCAAAGATTCATTTGTAGCAAATAATCGAAGTTATTCGTGGCTATGGTTGATTTTAGGAGGAATAGCAGTCTATTATATATTTACTAACAATACAAACCAACAAAAATGAAAACACAACCTACCGCAATTGTATTATTGATTATCATGGGAGTAATTTTACTTTCTCAAATTTCTAAATATTTATTGAATATTTGGCAGAACAAAGAGTATGAGAGATTACAAAAAGTAAGGCAAAATGAATATCAAAAAAGTACGAAAAAAACAGATAGTAAACTTGTTTTATCAGTTCAAAATGACAATTCATCAAAAAAGAAAGTTAACGATGTGAATGACATCCAAAACTTAAACACAAAATATACAAAAAATGTCTATCGTGATTCGACAGGTAGATTCAAATCAAAGAAAAAAACAGAGTGATGGCAGAAAAAGGAACAAGAAATTTATTATTAGTTTCTTCTATTGTTGCATTAGGAGGACTTGCATATTTTTTATTGAGCAGACGTAATTTAAAGGTTTTGAACATTTACTCTATCGGGAAAAACACCCAAGCAGGTAAATTATTTATTTACATAACTACAAAGAGTTCTAAAGCAATTGAAGAGTTCATAAAAAATAGTAGTCCATTAATGGCTATTGAAGAATTAGACCTTGCTAAAAATCCAAACAAGAATGCTTTAAAAGAAGGCACATCAGTAGAGATTAAAGGCATGGAAGGATTAGATGGAACATATTCCGTTATATCGGTTCTTGCTCCTGCATCAAATCCTAATAGAGTTATGGCGGTTAAGTTAGAAGCAACAAGTATTCCTGCATCTTATACAAACATTCCTAACGGAAATAAAGATAGGTTCTACGCAAATAGTGCAAGTAGTGTAGGTAAATTAATTATTAAATAATATTATAACAATGATGGAAGCCGATACACAAGCACAAGCAACACAAGTGAGCGATTCAGTTGGGTCAACATCAACAAGTATAGACCCAAGTGTTGAGATAGGTAGTGCAGAACAACTTGAGGAGGGTGGAAAACCTTTGCAAGAAGATATTACACCAAGTGATTCGGTTGCTACACAAGAAGAGCCTAAACATAAAAGCGACCATTTGGATTGGGGATTAGTATTTACCTTTTTTAAAATAGACAATGAATAAAAACGTAAAAATTGCTTTAATGATTATTAGTACCTTACTTCTTGGAGGAGTAGGATATTGGTTGTATAAAAAATATAAGAATAGAGAGGATTGCGAGAAAAAAGGTGGGAAATGGAATAAAAAAACAAATTTCTGCGAAATAGTTGCACCTGCTGAATTTCAAGAAGTTATCGCAAAAGCATACGACAATTTGACTTTCAAAACAGGTAGTGCAACAATTACGAACACATCTTTTAAGTTCTTGAATGATATTGCAGACTATATGAAAGCAAATCCTACGTTCAGTTTATCAATTGTAGGTCACACAGACAATACAGGAAGTGATGAATACAATCAAAAACTTTCTGAAGACAGAGCAGAATCAGTAAAAAAATATCTTGTAAATAAAGGTGTTGGTGAAATTAGTATTACGTCAAGTGGAAAAGGAGAGAGCGAACCAATTGCAGATAACAATACACCCGAAGGAAGAGATAAAAATCGTAGAGTAGTATTTGCAGTAACGAAATTAGAACAAGTACCTGTAACTAAGGCATAGTGAAAGAAAAGAGTCAAAATATCCTTGCAATTTCTATTGTCGCATTGACTTTGGTCGGTGTGGCATTTCTGCTTTTACGCAATCGTAGCAAGAACAAAGGTATTTTGGTAGAAGGTGAATATAGCGTTCCCGAAAATACGCCTAATAGGGTAGATGCTTTGCATAGTTTTGAGAGCAGAAAATCGGATGGTTTTGGAGGCAAAATGTCAACCAAAATCAAAGAGGCAATGATGAAACTTTACAAAAAAGGTATCAATCCCGATGTAAGTGACTTAAAAATTGATATAGATTCTGTAAATTACAAAGTTAAATGGTCAGCAAAAGTTCATGAAAGTAAAGATGGCAAAGCATATATTGGTTTTGTCACGAGAGGTTCAGCAGGAAGCGATGCAGATGCAAGGGCATTAGGTCAAATAGATGCTATGAAACAAACAACAGGAGGTAGCGATTATACGCTTGTCCTTGACTTTAAGAACCCACCGAAAGGTATTTACATTCGTCAGTTCTTTTATAAGTACACAAAACCAAATGATTATAAACCAAATAAGTAACAATTAAAAACAAAAATAAAATGGAAGGTTTCTTTAACATCAAAGACCCAAACACTTTTTTAGGTGGGCAAAACGTACACAATTTAATCATCATTACGATGTTAGCAGTTGTATTAGTTAAACAATTCAAAAAATAGAAGTTATGGCTAACGAGTATTTCACAAAAATGAACAAGGCACGAAAAGAAGGTGCAAAGTCTTTTACATACAATGGTAAAACGTATGTGCAATCAAAGACTAAAACAGGATTAATGATTTACAAAGAAAAAAAATGATATATGAATGATGACCAAAATATTGTGGAACTAAGTGATTTAGAGTTAAGAGTTCAAAGATTAGAGAAAATTCATGTTTGGGCAATAACGATTATTACTTTTGGTCTTGTTGGTTATTACTTTGGTGCTAAATTATTTAAAAAATAGTTATGTCAAGAACAGATTTAAAAGATATGTCATTAGAAGAGTTGAAGGCTAAAAAGCAGACTCTTCAGACACAAAATGCAATGATTGCTACGGCAGGATTTATTGGAGGATTGGCTTATGCTTATCGAACAGGAGGAGGCATTGTAAGATACCTTATTTATGGTATTGGAAATGCTATTGTAATTGGATTCATCCCTCGTTTAATTTACTTCATTCCAAAAGAAAATCAAGTTGATGCTTTCATTATTGATAAAGAGCAAGGAACTCAACAATAAAAGTTATTATCATGGCAGTAGACAATTTACCCTATGGGGTTGGAACAATTAAGTTGACTTGGATTGACCCATCTGATTATACAATTTTGAATAGTCAAATGTTTGAATCTTTAGAAGGTGCATTGAAAAATGTGCCTAAAGGCAATGATAATTGGATGATATTTGAACTAAAGTCAACGGATGGAACAAGTTACACTTGGAAATTATTGCCTTACGGGCAATCGAAAGAATATATTAGTGGTATGCAATTCAGAGATAATTCCTTGTTGTATTACGGGGGTATCTCATTAATGATTTTAGGTGCTTATAGCATACTTAGAATGATAGGAAGATGACAAATAACACAAACAAAATATTGATATATGGTGGCGGTGCGATTCTTATTGCACTTGCCACAATTTTCTTTGTAGTTAAGTCTTCTAAAAAAACAATTGGAAAAACTGCATTTCGCAAAAGAAGTGTAAAAATTGCTCAAGATGAGTATGAAAAATGGGGCAAGGGAAGTAAAAAAGATAGCGACAATTCTATGTATGCGAATTTAAAAAGATATTGGAATAGTTTAGGATGGAACGAAAGTCAATGGAGTCCAACGGGAACGGCTTGGTCGTCATCTTTTATTTCTTATGTCATGAAAACGGCAAAGGCAGATGAAGAAGATTTTAAGTTTGCATCTCAACATTCCACATACATTTATGAAGCAATTCAAAATAAAAAGAACAATACAAAAAAAGGATTCAAAGGCTATAGACTAAATGAGAAAAAAGTGGAGGTCGGAGATTTAGTTTGTTACGCTCGTCAAGGAGGAATAGATTACGATACAAATTCAAGTCAATATTCGGCTCATTGTGATTTAGTTATAGGTGTAGATAGTGACGATGCTTATGCAATAGGTGGAAATGTTTCAGATAGCGTTTCCATGTCAAAAATACCTCTTGACGATAAAGGTTATGTAGAAGAGGGTAATAAAAGATTTGTAGTAATAAAAACAAAGTAATATGTATGTAGGAGCAGATAATAGTGGAGCAGGTGCAGGAACAAGTTATTTAAGCAATCCTTTTGTCTTAATAGGCGGAAGCATACTTTTGTATTGGTTTTTGAAAAAAAGAGAAATCATCAAAGGGAATCCAAATGCTTACAAATCGATTAAGGCTTTAGAGCAGGAAAGAAAAATAGATATACAAGCAAAGGCAAAAGAGAATAAAGTCCCTGTAAAATTGGTTGAAGACGTGCAGAAAATGAGCAAAAAAGAATTGGCAGAAATGATAATCACCAATCAAAAAATGCTCAATCAGACAAAAATGTCAAATGATGAACGTACATATATTTTATTAATGGTAGAATACCTTGAAACAGAATTGGATAATAAATAAAAAAGTTATGGCACAAGAAGAAAAATGGAGCGAAAAAACGACTAAAGAAAAGTTAGACATCGTTTTTGTTGTAGTTGCAATCATTGGTTTCAGTTTGGGAGCATTGGTAAACTACAGATTGCTAAATGGTAAAAGATAGGACTATGCACACGAGATTAATTAAAAACTATGTGACAACAATTATTGGCTTGATTATTCTTGCCTTTTGTCTTTTGTTAATTTATACGGGAAAGGCTAATGCTCAAGATTTAAGTGGGTGGATGTTGACAGGTTTATTGTTTTTACGAAGTAAGGATTCTTTAATAAATTTACCTCCAAAAGAGTAAACATGAATAAAGATAAAATATATAAATTGTCGTTGGTTGTGCTAATTATTGCACTCATTTTATTGGTTTGGGATGGTTGTAGTAAAAACGCACAACTTTCGGCATTTAAAGAAAACGTCAAAAAACTTAACTTCAAGTCCGAGTTATTTAAGGAAACGATAGCAAAAAATAATAATCGAATTGCAGAGCAAAAGCAGATTATAATGAACCAAAAGGATGCTATTGATAATGACTTATTGAGTATCAATGATTTTCAAAGCGTAGAAAGTCAAACCAAAATAATAACACATATCAGTAGGGACTCAATATTTGTTCCATTCGCAGTTATAGACACTATTGAAGTAAATGTATTGAGTGATAGGATATTTGCCTTTACAGACAAGTATTTTGGCATTTTTGGTAGTTCTAAATCAAACGGGATTCTGTTTGATTCCGTTTACTTCAATAATGGACTCTCACTAACGATTGGAAACAAGTCAAAAGGATTTTTTAAAAGGTCAGAACCTATTGTACAAGTAGTTTATGACAATCCATACTCAAGCACAAATTCGATGCAGAATGTCATCATTAAGAATGAACTTAAATGGTATGACAGAAAAAGAAATTGGTTTGGCATGGGAATAGGAATCGGTGCATTTTTAACAACTCTTATCTTAATTAACTAATTATGTTAACAACTCAAGAATGTATAAACAAATTCGGAAAGCCAAATGAGGCAGGAACGTATTTAAAAACGATTACTTTACCTTATCCTATGCGTATTGCTTGGGATGTAAAAGAAAAGGTAACTTCAATGCGATGCCACAAAGATGTGGCTGATGCGTTTTTAGCCGTATTTAACGACATTTTAACGGCTTATGGCTATGAACGTATTGTTGAACTCGGAATAGACCTCTACGGAGGTTGTTTTGCGTTTAGAAAAATGCGAGGAGGTTCTGAATGGTCAAAACACGCTTTTGGCATTGCAGTTGATTTAGACCCTGCAAGAAATAAATTAAAAGAAACATCTAAAACGGCACGTTTTGCACGAACCGAATACAAAGAAATGATTGATTGCTTTTACAAGCACGGATTTATTTCTTTAGGTCGTGAAAAGAACTACGATTGGATGCACTTCGAATATGCAATAAAATAAAAAGCGTTAGATGGCAATTAAATTAAAAACAGACAAAGCAATTGAACTTTACAAAAGTTCGGGTGGCACGATTGGGTTCGAGGACTCACTTCGTGATGTTTTTGATTATGCCTCAAAAGACAAACGTATTACTGATAAAAAGCAATTAGCGTATCTTTTAGCGACTGCAAGAAAAGAAAGTGATTATTCACTTCAAAGATGGGAAGCAGATTATTTGTGTGGTAAACAAGGTGTTGCTTATCAAGATAAACCATGTCAAAAGGCTATTGACTATTATCGTAGCACAACGGGTGGCAAAAAGAATTACTACACTTTAGGCACAGATGATAAAGGGTTGCCTTATTTTGGTAGAGGATTGATACAACTTACAGGTAAAAGTAATTACGATTACTATGGTAAAAAGGTTGGGGTCAATCTTGTAAAAAATGCAGATAAAGCACTTCAAAATAAAACTTCGTATGACATTGCAGTTGAATACCTTATGGAAAAAAGAGGCGGTGCTTATGCTGATGGCAATACAAAAAGAAGTACATTTGATTTAGTTTCCGATGGAAATTTTTCTTTGGCACGAAAAAGTGTGAAGGGAAGTAGTTCGGGTTGGCAAGAAGTGAAGGACATTTATGACAAATGGCTCAACATTTTGAACAATCCACAAGTGAAAGTAAAAGAGGTGTCTACAGGTAGTTCGACAGGAATTGGCGGAAAATTACTTTTAGGCACATTTGTATTGTTAATGATTAGTGGTAGCATTTATGCTATCAGATATATAAATAAAAATTAAATAGTATCATGGAAAAGAAAAAAGTATTTATAGTTGTCGGTTTCCTTGCCTTAATTGGTGCAGGATATTTGATTTATAGAAAAATTCAAACAACTTCCGATAGTCCCGAAAAAAATAGTCGTAAAATTCGTGTAATCGGTAGAAGAAATGTAAAACCACAAGTAGATGAACAAAATAGTGCAACTACAGAAAACGAAATTTAATCACTAAATTATGGCAACTACAACTCTTTCAGTCCCTAAAGCAAATCTTTTATCTCCTTCATCTTGGGGGAGTCGTGAAGCAATTAGAGGACAAGTGGACAACATCATGAAGAAATATGGTGCGTTCATCAGATTTGCTTCAGCAAACGCTAAAATACCCACAGAGGTAATTGCATCGTTTATAGCAGTAGAAAGTGGCGGAAATCCAACCGCAGGTGGCTCATCGAGTCAAACTCAAGGATTAATGCAATGGAATAGAACGTATGCTCAAAACATTCTTGAAACAGAAAACAAAATGGGTCGTTTAACTCCCGAAGAGAAAACGAAATTAGCCTCTTTTGGAATTAAGTTTGATGCAAGTGGTAAAACAAGAGCGATTACTCAAGCAGATGCAGTTAAACCCGAATTAAATATTTTGATTGGAACAATTTTGCTTGGTCAATATGCTGATAGTTATCACGATGGTGGTAAATCCACTATGGTAAGTGGTGTTCGCAGAAAATGGGCAATTGATGACAAAGATGGTGAACTTCGCCTTGACAGAATTATTGCGGTGTACAATGCAGGTGCTTATGGTGACACGGGTTCAAAAGCAAGAACAATAAATCACCCTACGGCAAAACAACTCGCTGATAGCGTAAACTCAACTACTCGAACTTACATATCAAAAATGTTAGGTGTAAATGGTGCGATGGATGTTGCATCTACAGACCTAAAATCTTCATTCTAATTTATCAACCCCCTAACTCTTTTTCTAAGTCCATTATAAAAATCCAAAGGGGGTTCTAAATAAAAAGGGAGGCTTTGTGCCTCCCTTTGTCGTTTAATAGAATTTGCATCACACAAAATAAATTTGAAAAAAAACAAAAATATTTTGTTTGTTTGAAAAATATATATATCTTTGACTCAACAATTAACGCATTTAACACTTTTAACTATGGGAACAAAAAATGAAATTAAGATTGTAAGTAAGGAACTTACAAAGTATCGTGTGAATTTGACCACTACTATTGACATTGAAGTATATGTATATGCTGAGGATGCCTATGAGGCTAAACAATTAGCCGAACAAGAGGTTTCTGTTATGGAGTATAGTAACGATAGCATTGGCGTAGAAATAAACGATAGTTGGAATTGGGACATTAGTCGTGATAATGACCAAAGGATTGAATTTGTTTCAGTTAGTGCAAATGGATATGCTGAAGCCTACGATGCAGAATCAGAAGGTAGCATAAGTCTATATGCAAGGGAAGAGGATGGATTTGATGAATACGAAAAGGTATATACCGATGAACAGGAATTACTTGATGAAATCGCTGAAGAATCCAAACAGGAGCAATAAAAAATAAAGGACAAAAGAAAAGGGAGCAAATGCTCCCTTTTTTTATTTAGTCTTTTGCGGTTGGAAACCAATTCATTCCACCACCATCATCTTCTTCTACGTCATCAGCAGGAAACAAGTCGATTGATTCAATTGAAGGCTCTGTGTAGTTTTTTAAAGCCTTCCTTGACTCTTCCTCTAACATTAACTCTATTTCCTCTTCAGAGAAGTCCATAGAAGTGTTAATAGGTTTTTTAGCAGGTTCTTCATAAACTATTACCTCTTCAGTTTCAATAAGTGAAAGTTGATTCGGGTCTTCTACTTCTTCATCGAAAGCAGACATTAGAGAAGGTTTCTTTTTTGAAGTTAAATTACCATTTGGAACACCAAAGCCTCCGATTAATCCATTGTTCTCATTTTCTACTTGTAATGCAGTTGCAAGAGCCTCTGAAGGGTTTCCGCTTATTAGCATCTTAAAGTGTCGTTTAATGACAACTTTCTTAATCATTTCTTCTTCCCACGTTTGCCAAGCAGAATACTTTGACGAACTACCTTCAGAAAGTCTTTTCACCTTTTCGATTTCCCACATAGGCATAAACTCAAAAACAACTTCTCCATTTGGTAACGTAGCACGAGAATAACATCCAATACGACCTCTTGATTTGTGTTGCTCTTCAGTTTTAGCATAAGAAGGTTTGTGTGAAATTTTATTGTAAGCCACATCATAGTCAAACTCTTCATCTTCGTAAACGATATGAGCAGAAATTGACTTGATGCAATTATTATCACGCAACATCGCTACAAGACCCATATAAGAGAAGTCAAGAACGCATTTACCTTTTCTTGGGACAAGATATGCCAAACGCATTACAGGATTCAAGGTAACACTTGTTCTTGCGACATTTACTACGGCATTTAAAATACTTTGTGGGTCACATCCTTGTAGGGTTGGACTATTCTGAAATATTTGCATTGCAAACCCTAATTCACTTTGTGCCTTTTCGGGATTGATTGCCACGAATTTTCCGTGTGCCTCTTTTAAAGAGGACTTCCAATTTGTTACATTACTCATTTTTATTGTTTTTATTATTGATTACTTTGTTTATTAAAATCAAGTGTGTGATTACTTGTTATTGTTATTTGATTGCTATCAAAATGTCTTATCGCTCCATCATTGAAACTTGCACAAACCCAAATAGTATTTCGATGGATTCCATAGTCAATGATAAATAATACTTGTGCTTCACCAAATGGTGTGTTAGCGGTAATGACTTGTTGTACCTCGTGAATGGTTGTCATATAAAAACTTCTTGAACCTTTGGAACATCTGTAAAGTGCTTACAGGTGTCCGCTAAAGGACATTCACGACATACGGAATACTTTGGATAAGCAATCCATCCATTACGCATTGTGTCATCAAGGAATCTCTTTATATTCAAAAGATTAGAGTAGTGTTGTTGAAGTGTTACTTCATCTACATTTACCTTGAATACTTTGTATTCCCAATCGTTCTTGTTGCTAAATACCATGAAATAAAAAGGAATGTCCTCAATACCCCATTCATACTTTGCCAACAACTTATAATGAATCGCTTGAATCATTAATTCATCTTTCTCTTCAATAGACTCATCCGCCCATCCCCACGAACTCCACTTGTCGTTAAGCAGTCCACTTGTCTTGAGGTCAATGATTACTCTTTTCTTCATTACATCTTTTGATTTGATGTTATTGTCGTGAGCAATAATGTCGGTGATACCGCTATATTTATTGTTTGTGAAAGCAAAACCTGTTTGCTCAATGGAGAAGTTCAAACGAGTCATTAAGTTTTTAAAATTCTCGACCTGTATATCCATTCTTTGATAGTCAATAGCAGGTTTTCCTGTCTTTAGCATAATGGCTTCGGGTGTGTGTCCATCACGAGGTAATTGTCCTGTTGCTTTATATTCAAAATAGTTGCCTAATTCTTGAGCCTCTGAAGAAGGAAAATCAATGCTTTTAGTCACATATTTTGCTTCTACACGCAATCCACACTCTTCCTTGAGTTTATACTTGTATAACTCTTTTACGAGGCTCTGTGAAAGTTTTGGGGTTACGTTGTTAAGGTCTAATACGACTTGTGTCTTTTTTAGATTATTTCGCTTTTCCTTTTCCTTGTAGGCTTGTTTGGGAATCTGTTGCATTTTTGATTTGTTGTAGGTTTGGTTTGTTTACTTCTTCACAAAAGAGTTTATCTCTTAACGCTTGTAGGTCAATCCTACCCCCTATTGAGTTCGGGGAATAGGATTTAGACCCATTATCAATCAACGTCTGTGGTTTGGGATGATTGCTCTTTGATTTGTGTCGGTTTTTGTTGCTCATAACTTTAATTGACTTTGTAAATAAGTGTATTTAGTTTTCTCTGATTCCCAATTTCCAAGCATCTGTTCTGCGTAAATTTTGGTTTCTTGAAGTGCATCTATTTTAGCAATTAATGAATGCAACCAACTTTCGACTTCTGCTTTATTTGTTGCTATCCAATAACCCTTTGATGATGCTATCAATTTAGGCACGAGATTATTGTGTCTGATGTAGAACACTAACTTCCTTACTCTTGGCTCGGAAATTTTATATCCCTTTCCTTTCAATGCTTTGCATATTTCGGGATTAGTTACACAATTCTCTACTCCGATTTTTGTTCTAAACCCTTGAATCATAATTGGTAACAGGACTTGTAACTCATATTCCGTAAGGGGAAATGTTTGTTCTTCAAATGTTGGTATCATTTCTTCAATATTATTATTATTATGGTTAAACAAATATAAAAATAATTTGTAATACAACAAACATATTTTTGTATTTATTTTTTAACATAAATTTTTTTAAACAATTTATTTACCCAAACAAAAGACTTAAACAGGATAACGGAAGGATAATGTTTGAATCTATTTGTTTTTAAAAAACGTAGACGTAGAAAGGGATAGCAAATTGTCCATACAATTAATGTCACTATGCCCAAAAACAATTCAATGAGTATTGAAGTGGTTATAATTATTTTTCGATATAACATATTAAATAGATGTTGATTTCATATTAAAAAAAGAGTTATTTAAAATCGTTGATTCGTCATTTAGATTGACTTCAATACAGAAATTATCATCGTCTATAAAGTCATAGGCTATATTGAACGCATCAAATCCATATTGAGGTGTTAAAAAGAACTTTTGCAATCTTGGTAAAAGATAGGTTATAAACTTTTCATCGTTGCTATGTACATAATAGGTATCTGATGTTGGTGAATAAACAACGGCTTTGATTCGAGGTATTGAATCAGTTTGTTCAAGATTAATAATTGAATATGCCGTTGCTATCTGAACACAAAAGTTCTTAATCTCGCTTAAAGTCTGTAACATGGCACTCTCATAGCATTTAGAAAACTTTAAACTATAGTGATTGTATTCTATACCCCCCTGTTCTTCCATTCTGCTAACTTGCGATTGCGTTACTTTCCTCCTTTGATATAGGTTCAACATCAACTTTAATCTCTGCAATTAACTCATCTACAGGAACGTCAAGTGCAACTGCCAATTCATTAATGAAGTTCAAAGATAAATCATCTTTTTGTTTGATATGGTGGTCAAACCTTTGAAAAGACATTCCTAAAGTCTTCGCTAATGCTGAAAGGTTGAAACCTCTTTTTCGTAGGTAGGGTTTAATGTGATAATTCATATTATTTTTTTGTATTAATTGATTTTTGATATTTAGCATATTTATAGTAATGAAGTCTTTTGTAAATCAATTGTTTTGCTCTTTTAAAAGCGTCTTGACCATATTTGATAACAAATCCTCTGTAGGTCAATTGAGTTTGCTCTTTAAAAAATATCTCAAGTTCACGATTGCTAATTACTCGTTTAGAATCTGCTTTAGGCTTATTTATTTTTTTCTCTTTAACCACCACCACTACTTCTTGCTCTAAAATAGCAGGAGAAGGTATAGTTTGTTTTGCAGGTCTGCCCCTTCTTCTTTTCTTGTTAACATCTTCTTTAATTATGTTAACAACTTCATTTTGAACTGATTCAGATGGTTTAGTTAAATTATCATTTGAAGTAGATGATGATTTCTTTTTCTCTTTGCTTTGAGGCTTTGTCTTTGCCTGTTGTGCTTCCTGTGCATCTGAATCTTCTTTTATTTTCTTCATCCATTCGAACAGAACCTCTCTTGCAAATTCTTTTGAGTTGATTCTTTTTAAGATGCTTTGAATAGTAATGTGTAGGCTTTGTAAATCATCCAACTGATTATTTACCGATTGCCCATGACTCATCATATTTTTATTAGCATTCTTTTGAATAGTCCATTCAGCATCATACTTTTTGAATACCTTATCTTGTATCTTATCAATAGTGTTCTTGTGTATCGCATTAGTCAAATCAATTCGCTCGTTTACTTTTGACATATCATCATTCAATGTTCTCTTCAAGTAATTCATGTCTACATGAAGGTTTTCAAATGTATTCTTGGTATTAGATTTTGCCAATTTTAATTGTGACTCCAATTGATTAATTAATTCATTGATGTCGTGCAATTCTTTGTTTCTCTCAAGAGCATTTTCTTCAACAAAGAGTTGATTTCTATCTACCTCTGAATCTAAATAAGACACGTCTTTTTGAAGGGTCTTTATTTTCTCCCTTATAAAATACTTTAGGTAGTAGATAACGTAAGCAGGGGTTGAGATACACGCTAATAAAGCGATAGCATTAAGTAAATTAAAAGTGTTCATTTGTTATGGTGGTTTGTGGGTTACATTATTTGATAAGGTCAATTATGTAGGCAACTTTTTTCTTCATTAACAAAGTGCCTTTACATTTTATGTGGTATTTGTATTCTTGTTTTTCTTCAATCCAATCTTTAGATGTTTCACAAGGGACTTCAATAGAAACATCGTCTACCAATATTTCGTGGTTGTCCGATGTCCTAATCAATCTCCAAAGTTTTTCTTCGTTATGGAATCGTATTTTGTATTCGCAAGATGGATTAAATATCATATCAAGTTAATTATCAATTGTTTGATTAAAAATAGAAATCCAATTACAACAAAGAGCCAAAGGATTACAAGCCAAAGATTGTATAAAAATTGTCTAAAGGTCATAGCATATAATAACATAGTAAATAACCAATCGAAATACCTGCTAAAAAATGCAGAACTCTTTCATATATATCTTTCTTTCTCATACTATCTATCTTTATAATCATCCTCCATTACATCTCCCCAATACTCATCGTGGCATTGCTTGGAACAAAATTGTCCTCCACCACCTTCTGTAGGCTCTTCACATTGTAGGCATTTTGGCGAAAAACATCCCTTGCAATACCATTGCTCATCTTCTTCGACCATATTCTCTTTAGTATCTGTTTCATCGCACCACACGCAAATTTTATGTTTACTATGTATTGGGCAAAATAATTCTTCTGACTCCAAACAACCTTGACTTAAATACTCCTCGCCACAATGATGACATTTGAATATTTCGTAGTCATCGTCATATTTAGGATTTTTGACATAAGCCATCACCTTCTTTGTTTCAAGTTGTATTTTAGGGTTATTTGGTGTTTTCATAGTTGGTATTTGTTTTCGGCAACGAACTCTTGTAACTTTTTATTTGGGTCTTGTTGAGGATGTCTTCTAAAAGTAAACTCAACAAGGTCGTTCCCCTCTGACAAAATCATTGCGTTGGGAAAATAACCTTTGTCCTTTAAGAAATCAAATTGCTTTACAATCTGATTCGATAAGTCACTCTTTAAGAATACTCCTCGCTCAACACCTTCGTCTAAAACGTGCTTAATCATTTCCTGTGAGTCTTTATTGCTCACATATAATAAGATAAATTTTCCTCCTTGTCCTTCGCTCATGGTTATTTTTTGTTTGATATATTGTTAATGATGTTAGTAATGTATTGTTCCATTAATGTCCCTTTTGCACTATGCACCAAATCTTTTATAACTAAATTCAGTATAAAGTTTGATAGTTTAAAAAGTAACCAAACAAAAGGAAAGAATATGTAAGGTATTCTATTCAATAGGTTTCCTATTGCTCCTAAAATCAATGCGATTATAAAAAATGGCATCCATAAAATAATTTTGATAAAGAAACGTGTCATTAGTTATAGTTTACTTGGTAAAATTCTATGTTATTGGTAAAGTTTTCGCTATGCTCTATGGGTAAATATTTGACCTTGTAAATAAACTTTCCAATGAACTCTTGATTCATGTCCAAAAGCAATTTGCAATATTCATCCGCCAATACATAGTCTTCAAATTCGTGATGACTCATTTTGCTTGAATCCTCTTTGGGTATTTTATCAAAGGAGTCGAACTTATATTCTTTGTCAAGGTATACAGATACCACACAAGTAAATTTGTTCTTGGTATATCGTTTTATTCTTTCTACCGCCATCATTTCCGACATATTTTAATAAGGCTTGGTGTAACAATCATCGCATAACTGAACGTAATTGGTAAAGGGTGAACATTCTACATCATCAATCTTTTCAGTTCTGTCTGACATGATAAACTCAAAATCATCTTTACTACCAAGAAATCCCTGTCCTACAGAAAATTTCTTTCCGCATTCATCGCAAGTAAAATCATCGTTTTGCATACGCTTTGTTGTTAAATTTACAATATCAGATTACAATATTACAAAAATATTTTGATTGAATGCAACTTTATGTATTTTTTTTCAAAAATTTTTTGTCAGTTATTTTTACTATATTTGTGACGTTATGGTGCAAGGGGAATGAAATCGTTTTTTCGTATGTATTCTTCATAATGGTGTTTTTAACATTCTCCAAGCAATAAATTGGGGAGGGCATTTTTGCTCTCCTCATTTTTTTAATTTAGCATAAAAAGATATGACCGAATTACACTACGGAAATTTAACTAAAGAACTACAGGTAAAACTAAATGAGAAAAACATATTTACTGAATACTTTAGTGAATTCGCTTTTGAAGAATACCCAAACTACTCTGATAGTACAGAAGAAATTCTGAAAATAATCAAAACTCAAGAAGATGCCGAGAAAAGCCAAAAATGGGAGGCTATAAAGTCTTTCTGTTTGCTTTGGGATGAAGATTTAATTAATGCTTTGGAGGTCACGTTAACAAGAATGTCAATTCCCTTTGATGATTACTATATTGAATACCTATCTAAAATTGGAAGTGAAATTGGTGCATTGGTTGTTCAATTGAAAAATCATTACCAAAGAGCAAGACCATTTCAGTTAGCATATTACACTAATCAGAATTTGCATCCCTACGATTCTCTTTCAGCACAATCACCTTCATATCCTTCGGGTCACGCAGTTCAATCATTATTTTTGTGCAACGTGATTGCGTACCATTACGAAGACAAAAAAGATGAACTCATGAAATTGGCAAGGCAAATAGCAGATTCAAGAATCATTTTAGGACTTCATTATCCATCCGACAATCAGTTTGGTATTCAGATAGTTAATCAACTTCTATTAAAGGAAAACATTAAGGAAACATACTTTCCAAATGTCTAAATAAGCATAAAAAAAATACCTTATTTAGACATTATTAGGTCTACACCTTATACAGGCTCATTATTAGGTGTACTCCTTATAATCGGAATCAAGAATTAGGAATTAACAAAACAACAAAAGGGGTATACCCCCCTTCGCTAAATAATCACCATAAAGAATAGCACTTGTAACAATTTTAGTAAATAATTGTGTCGCATATTTAGTAGATATTTGCGACAAACATTTGCCAATATCACGAAAAATAGTCAATTGTTTGAATATTTTCAATGAGGTATTTTATTTTCGGTGGCAACTCTTTACCTTTACGATATTCTATAGCAGAATGATTTAACAATCTGAAGAACGCTCTCCTTTGTGAGGGCGTTTTTTTTGCTAATACCTTTTTGATTCTTTCCTCTAACATCATTCAATTTGTTTAGGTAAAAATACTGAAAAATTAGTATATATACTAAAAATGCTTCAAAATTTGAAAAATAATTTTGTGAAAAGAAAAATAATCTTACTTTTACATCACAAACCTTTAAAAAAGAAAAATGAAAAAATTGATTGTAATTGTAGGAGTCGTTTTAACAATGATGTCTTGCACAAAAGAAAATTGTAACTGCGGAGTAATCCAAAGCGATGACGTAACGAATTTCTCTGTAGTGATTAGAAATAGTTGTTCGGGTAACAATAAAACATTCTACTTGAGCGAAGGAGATTGGATGAATGCCTATGTGGGTAGTGACTATTGCATTACAAATGTTCAATCTTGGTAATCACCTTTAAACAACAAGAACAATGAAAGAGAAAGAAAAAGCGAAAGAAATAGAAGAAAATGCCAAAGAGCATATAAAATTAGTTATAAAAGATTTTAAAGAATTTATTGAAATAAAGAAGCAAAAGACAAAAGAACAAGAGCAGATGATTGCTTTTGGCAAAAGATGTTTTTATAAAGGCTTTGATAAGGCAGAAAATGATGATGCAAATTGCTTTACCGCTTGGCGAGAAGAAGTAGAAGAATTACTAACTAAACAACAATAAGATGATAATACTAATTGGAATATTCCTTATACTTAAGTCAGTAAGTAATGGAATAAAATTATTAAAACAAGAAGATATGGGAGCAAAAGCAGTAGAGTTACTAATGCTAATTGTTCATTTGGGATTTGGGATTTATTTATTAAACATCTAAACAACAAGAACAATGACAGCAGTAGAATGGTTAGTAGATAAGATACTAACAAAAGATGAAATATATGATGACTACGGAAATTTAATGGGGTATAAATTAATAAATACTTTTACGAGTTCAGTTGACCTTACAGAGTATGTAAATGAAGCCTTGAAAATGGATATACTACAATTAAAACTCTTAACAAAAACAATGACACAACAAGAAAAAGCACAAGAATTAATTGATAAGTTTAGACTAAATGTAGTAGATTATGAAGGTAGTGGTTTAAACGATTTTAAAGCCAAGCAATGTGCAGTTATTGCAGTTGATGAGATAATTGAACAATGGGAATACATTCACGCTTACATAGCAAATGGAATGGGTGAGTTAAGTCCTAATTTAAAATATTGGTATGAAGTAAAACACGAACTAACTAAACAACAAGAACAATGAAAACAGCAGTAGAACAATTAGAGAGGCAAATCCTTGATAATTGGGTGGATATTCTCATAGGAAAAGTATACATTGGTGATTTATTTGAACAAGCCAAAGAAATGGAGAAGGAGCAACGTCAAGAAGATACCAACTATGGTTATTCACAAGGATGGGATGATGGTAATCAGAACGAAGAACCAATGAGACCCGAACTAAAACAACAAAAACAATGAAACAAGATAAGTCA